>Ga0315282_10000605_pt1 | contig 70352 bp, 67 predicted proteins | sample YL17G07_20_MG_FD_203693 | JGI IMG/M metagenome (GOLD analysis project Ga0315282, IMG submission 203693) | Sediment microbial communities from Yellowstone Lake, YNP, Wyoming, USA - YL17G07_20 | ecosystem: Environmental > Aquatic > Freshwater > Lake > Sediment | place: USA: Wyoming | collected... | reverse complement strand
CGCTACTGCGACAAGGGCATCGAACTGCTCAGCGAGGCTGAGTTCTTGGCCATTGTGAATTCCGTTAGACGCAAGCTTAGGAAGCCCACCGTTGAACCGCTAGTCGTATAGTCATGACACGAAACTTCGTCGGCTGCTCACAGGTGTATTCTTCAAAGGCGCTCCTCTGCCATTCAAAATCAACGTCATCCGTCGGAGCCTCTCACCAGGCTCTGCAAGTTAGGATACCCGTACCAAGATACCCGACGACGAAACTACTCCCCCTACTCCTGGCGGTTCAAATCTTGATGCCCGCGCCATGAGACCGGACGACGAAACTAGTCTCCTATGACTCCTCTTGGCCTAGAACTATCGCGCATACAAGTGATGATTCTTATGGCCGAGCTTCTGTTGTTCAAAGCGGACTTGAACCCCCCCTCGTCGCCGCAAAGGAAATCGCCGGTTCTTTGGTTACTTCTTTGGTTTCGTCTTTGCTTTCTTCTTCGCTCTCGGCACAGAAATCACGCGTAGATCTAATGTCGCTATCGCAGGTTTAGCACTTCCGACCGGCACGAAGTTCTGCCGACGCAAGAACAGTCCAACGTACGCGGGGAGATAGTTAGGAGGTTATGTGAATTTGTCAAGAATCAAACAAGGCAGATCTCATAACGTTCGTCCTTGCGAAAAATGTCTCGTTAGTTCGCCTTCGGTACTTCGATTGGCGTTTGAACAAATGGTGCGTAGCTCATTGCTTCCTCCTGTGGTGCTCCTGTGATGCTACGCGTAGCGCCTCTGGGCTTCCTGCCTTTCAGCTGGGGGGATCTTGCGACCCTGCTCCTTCTTTCCGGTCCATCGGATGTCCTCCTCGAGGAACTTTGTGGCAACGTCTTTGAAGTTCTTGAATATCTCACCCAGCTCGTCCTGGGAGAAAGTCTCCATGAACGTGGGATTCCGAAGCCAGCTGTCCCAGCCTCGAACACTCTCGAAGAGGGCGGAGTTGAGTTTAACCAAACCTGAATAGAGTGAAAGCCGGTCGGTTGGCTCGAGCTTCCTGATATCCGCTAAAACTTTCGTGCGTTCATCCGTCCACGACAAGACCTGATGCTTCCTGCTTGAAGCGCCCTCATGAGGCGGACCGCCATTTAGACTTGTTCCTCTTTTGGGACAGTTGTAAACCGAACAAGTCGTGAGAATGTTCGCTAAACGCCGGGTGCAAGCACAAAATGGGCAGGCTGTCGTCGTTCAAGCACTCATTAAGCGTGAGATAAGAGGCTCTGTTACCTTGTCGGCTCATCTTTCTCCTCTAACGTTAGGCTCATGGGTGCGGCCGCACCTAATGCTTCTTGCGCCGCCAGTTGACACCTTCGGCTCATGAGCCGAAGAGTTACCAGAGCCCTTGCGTAGAATGAGACCCTTGATGTAGCGCTGCAATAGGTCAAGAATCACGTAGTTGTCTTCATATTCCAATTGTCGAACAATCAGATCTCTAGGAGTCACGGTTTCCCAATTGGGCTGCCTGTTTAGCCATTTCATCCATCGATTGAATTGAGAACGGTTCGCCTTCTGCGTATCCGCGTCTAATCGACCTAATCAGAAACTCACGGGGTCTTCTGGAACGCGAGCGGCGACACGTAGGGCTAGCTTTTGGCTCAAGAAGCCTTCCCCACCCTAAAAATGGGCGAGATTCGAAGAAATTCTATGGTAGCCCGGGGGAGATTCGAATTCGGGTCCTTTCAGGGTTCTCCCGTCGGCAGGTCTCTCCTCTGGTGGAGGGATCCAGAGCCGTCTAGTGGCAGTTTTCTGGCGCCAATGCTATGCATAGTCCCATAATGGGTTTGACCACTACACCACCGGGCTACAACCAGAAGCCACACGGCTCGGCGTATGTTAAAGTTTCGTTGGTCCATAGCACACGAATCACAATTGCAATTGCGTTCACTAATTCAGCGGGCACGTGGATCAAGTCTGCAACCATCAATCGCAAAGCTAGAATAGGTAAGCGAAATCACTTGGAGCCAGATCAATGATGAAGCATAGGACCTTGCCCTTCTCTCTGCAGTTGGCGACGACCGCCATCAACGCAGCACTTTACGCCGGAGTCGGCGCGTTATGGACTGCATTTCCAATTACAGTTTTTGGCGTGAGGTTTTGGCCTCAGGTATTCGTGCCCGGCGCGTTCAGCGTACTATTCGGTCCATGGACGGGCGGCGTTGGAGCGGCGATCGGCATTTTCCTCGCTGATGTCCTGTACGGGCATCATGACGCGCTCTTGAGTTTACTCGTTGGTGTGCCTTCCAACTTTGTCGGATTCTTCCTTCTGGGTTGGTTGACGAATAGGCGCCCGAGCGGTTTGGCTAAGCGGCTGCTGTTGTTGGGCAGTCTCCTTATTCCGATCGTGTTGGCTGCGTACGGGTTCTATTTGCTCGCAGCGCCCACAACGCTATCGAATCCTCAATTCCTAATCGCACTGGTTGGCTTGATTGCCGTGCTGGTCATCTTGGGGTTCGCGCTCTCGCGAAACAGATGGGCTGACTTCGAGGTCGTAGCATCGGTCGGCCTAGGCCTCGGAAGTCTGGTGATCGGGTTTGGGTTGGTTGCGTACAGTTCGTTCTTCACGATGCCCGCAGTGCTGGGTCTCGGAAGTACTCCGCTACCGGTCGCATTCATCTACTCCACAACCGCCTTCACATATCTTTCCGAAATACCCTTCCTCCTTATTCTGACGCCTCCGGTGGTCGCGGCGTCGAGAGCAGCCTTCCCAAGCCTCCGCGGAATCGGAGAAACACCCAGAAAGACAACATGATCGCAGGCCTGAGCCAAAGTTGCCGGTTTCAGAAGCGATCTGTCCTGCAGGCATATCGAGCTTCTTCGAAATCTGCAACACCGACCCGTCTGGCAAACCCCTTACCGATCCGGCGAGAATTGGAGCAAGGGGCGGAGGATTCGCGATCAAACGCGGACTCCGAGCCCGAGTAATTGCGCGGCAATCCTCCAAGACCCGTATCACGGTTCGAATCAACTCAGAACCCGCACCTGATGCTCACACAACTCAATGGGCTCTCGCTCACTTGCTCGATAAGATGGAAGCAACATGGGAGGTTCGTGCGGACATCACGGCCAGTGTACCGATTGCTGCAGGTTATGGGACCAGCGCGGCTGGAACCGCAGCCTCATGCCTCGCCTTAGCAGACGCAGCTCAGATCCCAGTTACATTCAACGAATTGGGCCGCATCACGCACATCGCGGAGGTAGTCAATCGGACGGGTCTTGGAACTGCTTGTGCTATGTTCGTCGGTGGGTTTGATCTAGTAACCGAACCCGGAGCACCTGGTATTGGTTCGGTTGACCGATTGCGGTTCCCGCCGGATCACTCGATCATATGCGCCTACCTAGGACCTTTGCCCACACGTGAAACCCTCTCGAACGTAGACATCGCGAGCCGAGTCAATCCCCCAGCCCAGCGAGCAATGAAGGCCATTCGTGAGCGACCTGAACTCGTGAAGTTCCTGACGGAGGCGCGAGAGTTCAGTGAGAGCGCCGGCTTTCTTACTCCGGAGATCAAACGCCTCATGGACGCGATGGTTTCCGCGGGCGCCATAGGCGCGGCTCAGAACATGATTGGAAAAGCAGTTCACGGAGTCGCCGAGGACACCAGGACCCCTGGAGTGCTGAAGGCAATACGGAAGGCATTCCCGTCTGCAATCGTATTCGCCACCAAACTCGACGATAACGGTGTCAGACTACAAGAGAGATTGAAACCAAAGCACTAAATGTGCTCGGCCCCAAACAGCCAGCGCACCTAACACAGCGCGGCTGGGAATACTCACGGCAGGCAGGGCAGGGTCTCATCAGCGATTCTCTGTTGTCGCTATGGGAGGGACGTTCGACGTACTGCATCGAGGCCATCGAAAGCTGCTGAAGGAAGCTTTCAGCGTCGGACGAAAGGTCATTATCGGCGTGACAAGTGACGCATTCGTGCGGAGACTTCACAAGCCACACAAAGTCGATCCCTATGTCGACAGGAAACGAGATCTGGAACGGCTACTCTCTCGATGGGCGCTAATCTCCAGGGCGCAAATTGTTCCTCTTGATGATCGATTCGGCCCGACAGTCTCCAGCTCCACGATCCAAGCGTTGATCGTAAGTAAACGGACCATAGAAACGGCCCACGAGATGAACAGGATAAGAAGGAAGAAGGGACTTAAGCCACTTGACATAGTCCCTATCGATCTGATAATGGCTGACGATAGGCGGCCGATCTCTTCAACCCGAATACGGCGAGGGCGAATTGATCGCGAGGGCAGACTTATCGACTGATTTGTTCAAACCAGTTTGAATACATTATATCGCGACTAGCGAATCTACTGCCGCAGAAACCGGCCTCAGAACTCCATATAATAACCGTTCCAGTGGGCAAAAAGTGCGCTCACACATACAGCCACAGCTTGTAAGCGGGGGACTGTCTGCATATCTGGGTACAGTTGCATGCGGGCTTCGGAACGGACTCGGCAGGTATCCATGGCTCAAGTGAGAAAAGTGGTTCCTGGAGTCCACACTCTAGGCAGAAGACTCCCTCCATAGTCCACGCAAAGTGATCGCTGCCACAGGTACAGATCGGTTCTGCGAATTCGAAATCGGCGCTGGAAAGACGCCTCGTACGCGCTACTAGCTGGAGGTTTACATATCTACGTCTCTTCCACTCCAAGTAGCATGCTTTATTGCCGCACAGTTTTCGCGGTCTACCGAATACGTACTGAAGCACTTGACCGCAGATTACGCAGCGACTTGTCATCTCCATCCGTGAACAACTCCGTTCTGCAATGCGAGTCAGCCTAGTCCTCACAGATCAGCCCGTGATCGGTGATTGATCGGCTCCTCACACTCGCGCTTAACGACGGGGCGTGTAATATTCCTTGCCTGCAGCCACGCACCGATACGCAATGGGTTATCCTAACCTCTATTGAGCAATGTCGTTTCATTTGAAGCGAGTCGTCAGGCCTACAGGTCATCTGTTTCATCATCTGACTGGCGCGCAATGCTTCCACGTCTCGTCGCACTATCTTGCTAAATTCGTTAGGGGTACAGATGACTTAGAGGGTACATGAAACTGCAGCATCGCCTCGCCTTGCACTGAACGCTTTGCCTGAACATCCTTGGCACAGCGGCGCTTCCGCATGCATGCGCTAGCTTGAACCTCTTCAACTCTCACACTCCATTTCCTCTCAAACCTGCGTTCTCCTTCTACCGCTGATGCCGTGCGGCCGATCTCCATCGGCCTCTGCTTCCTGTCAGGCGGCCACCGCTGGCGGTTTTTCCATTTTCTTGCCACCTGGCTTCCGCTTTCTCTCATCCCAAATCGGGCTTGTGTAGGTTTTCCGTCGGAAAGAGAGACAGGAATTGAACCCGAATTTCCGTCACACTGCCAAATTTCACCGAGAACAACTCGACGGTCGATTAGGTAACTCTGCATGATTCGATTTATTGGACTGCGTGGATGATCGTGGGGGGGTTCTCTTGACTTCGGGGAAGACGGTGTGGGAGATGAGAATCAAGATTGTTTGCGCGTGAGATCGAGTTGCGAGATCTCACCAAAAGGTCTTGGCAGTAGGACAGGCATGTAATCGTAGGCCCGCGAGTACCGACTTCTTAATAGCGAGAGAAGTATCGTGTTGATTCGAGTTGAACTTTGAAGGAAGGACGGCCGTCGCGTGTAATAGTGGCACGCTTTGATAACGGTCGAGATGTTCTCGACGGTCTTAACGAGTTAGTTCGCAAGAACCAAGTGAATGCGGGAAGTCTGACTGCGATAGGAACAGTGGAGAAGGCGAGTGTTGGATTCTTCCTAGGCGATGGTCAATACTCAACTGTTGCCATTGACGGGCCATTGGAAATCGTGTCGTGCTTTGGAAACGTCAGTGTGAAGGACAATCAACCGTTTGTTCACGCGCACATAATCCTGTCAGATAGAAATGGGAGAACGTACGGCGGGCATCTGATGCCTGGGTGTTTGGTGGACGCTACTCTCGAGGTCACAGTTCAGGCATATGATGGGATTGATTTGGTGCGAAAGCAGGATCCGAAAACGAGACTCTTCCTTCTGGACATCTAACCAGGGGGCTATCTTGTGACGGGAGTCATGAGGATCTGGCGCGTATGGACTCCGAAATCCTTCGTCGCGCTGTTTTGATGCGTTCCTGAGCCGTTTCTTATCGGTTATAGAATTCATGACCATCCTGAAAGCTCTCATGGGAGATCATGATTCTTTACCGCCCGGAACCCTCAATTCTGAACTCAATCAGAGATTGTTGGCACATGCCGAAAATGAGCTTCACCCGAACCGTATCAGAATTGACCTGTTTGAGCAAATTCCACTCATCGGGACATGGGATTCTATCTCGCTTCATGTTCTGAACCGCTTTCTTCTCCGCTACGAAGGCGGTCACTTGATTCGATATGGCTAACAGATCAAGGCTGATTGAGACTTTTGACCGATCGAAGATCGGCAGAATTCCGCGAGAAGAGTACTACGCGGAGCGTCAGAAGCGTTGGGTGTGGATCTTCCCCAAGATCGATAGGCATTCCACATTGAATCAGATCGTCGACTTGGACAGCTTCTGCTCCATTCTCTTCCCTCACAGCATCAAAAAGCAGGGCGTCGCGAAAGCGATCATCTCGTTACTGGTTGAGGAAAAACGCCCAATGTACCTAATGGATCTGCATCACAAAGTACTGGAGAGAATCAAAGTCAGTGCTCAGACTCTCAGCGACACCTACAAAGCGATGCTCAGGAGCGGGTTGCTCGAGAAGAAATATCGGAACGAGCCGACAAGACTCAGCGTCCAATTCGCCAACCGCCTAAGAGATCTCGCCTCGTACTGGGACAACTACCTGGCGGCGAAGAAAATCAATTAGCATCCAATTTTTTGGAGCGTTCATGAACTCTCCAATTTTTTGGACGTTAAGCAGTGTAGCGCGAGTCCGGCTTGCTGGAAGGCGGAGGAGGCACCTGAGGCTGAGGGATCGGAGGTAACGGTGGGGGAATATTCAAACTCCTTGAGATCAAGATCGCGTCCGCCATAGCCGCGTTCGATACCGCCTGCAGAAGCTGAACTGGCGGTGGTTTCTGAGCCCTATGTTCTTCAACAATCTTTTTCGTATCGCTGCTGTCTCCTGAGATCTTCGCCTTACCCTTGATGCTGATCTGAGCTATTGAAGGCGTGAAGTTCACCGCGAAAACGAACGGCGCGTCAAGCGTCCCATCAGGACGTTCAGAGATATCCAACATGTTGATGTTCACAGCGATCTGAACTTGAGGCGGTAGGGATCTCTCGATCTCCCAGAACCGTTCTGCTGACATATTCGTCACAAAGATGCTCACGTGTATCAAGCGCTTTGCACGCCACGTTCCACTCGAATCCCCCCTTCCTCTTTAAACGTTGTCGATAGAAGTCCGCGAACGAATTCGTTATGTTCCAGTGGATTTTCTGTCTCAAAAAGGATCCGAATTTGAACCAGAACGCTCGCGTCGACGGACTGGACCACAAGACTGAGTTTCGGCCAAAATGAAGGAAAGAGAGGCGAGCAGTTCGGCTATGAAGGAAGAGAGCTGGACGGACCAGAGCGTGAGTGAGTTGGGTGGAATCCGAGCTAAGCGGGGACTGAGAAATGGACCCTGTAGGTTTCATCAGGGAGTTGCTCAGCACGGGCAATCCTGAGTTCCTTGATCTCAGCAATATTCGAGATGTGAGTTCCCCCGCAAGGAATGGGGTCACAGCCTTGAATCGTGACTGTCCGAACCTCTTCAAGATCAGGGAGCCTCATGAAATTCGGCGCGTTCTGAAGCAAGCTTTTGCTTTCTTCCGGCGTGAGAAAAGTGATCCTTACTTCGGCGCCCTGAGAGATCAGACTGTCCGCAAGTTCCTTTGCCTTCTTGAGTGTTTCTTGATCGGGCGCATGTCCTCTGTATCCAACGTAGCATGGTTCATCTAACCACGAATCCGTTGTCTCTACACGCTTTGATGTCGCTCCGGCGAGGCAGTGGTCGAGCAAGTGCGCTGCTGTATGGCGTCTCATCATCAGGTATCGGTAAGGCCAGTCCAACTCGCAAGTGACTGATCCCTCTGCGGGAGTTCCACTGGCAATCTTAAGCCAATGAACCACTCTACCGTTATGGTAGATGGCCTTCTTGAGGTTCAGGACGAATTCCTCAGAGCGTATCACTCCGCGGTCTGAGGGCTGTCCGCCGCTCTTAGGATGGAAGATGGTCTTGTCGAGCACAAGGTAGGCATGTGTTCGTTTCTCCTGAACCAATCTCACAACTTTGGCGTCTGCCTGTGCTCGGCTCATATCCTTCAAGTAGACGAGCTGCGTCTTGGCTAGTCCAGCGGTCAACTCATCTAGATTCATTGTTCACAGAGCCCTCGATTCTCCGTGTCATCCGGGAAAGAGGCTTATAAGAAAACGGTCTGTATAGCTCGGGCGCTGATTCAAAGTGAACTCAAAGCAAGTCGTCGCTGTAGTAGGATTAGTCGCGCTATTGATTATCATAGTCTACCCAGCATTGTCGATTGGCTCGACTTCTGTTCTCGTTCGGTCAACTAAGATCAGCAAGGCGGACCATGTTTACGTGACGGTAGGCAATATGTGGGCGCATCGCCTGGGCCAGTCAAGCTCTGAGGGATGGGAGCTCATATCCAACGAATCCCAAACCGTGGATCTCGTGACGCTAGCCGAATCGACTACAACACTAGGGAAAGGCTCACTGTCAGTTACGAAATACGACATGATTCGAATAGACATTTCAAACGTAACTTGGGTTTACAACAAAACCTCTTCGAAGCTGCAAGTGGAAACAACAGAGCTACCAGCCAACGTTGAATTTACCGTCGTCGCAGGAAAGGAATCAGTAATAACATTGGTTTTGACGGGACATCAGGAAGAGATAAGCGGGACCAAGTTCTTCATGGCTCAGCTGAACGCAACCCTGACGGAGTCTTCATGATGAATGCTAACCCAGAAATAGTCACTCCGTAGTGGTGTGTCGGTGAGAGAACTTGGGTATCGCAGGCAGAGATGAACTCACAAAACTGATTCAGGCTTACAAGTGTATTCACCCGTTCGACTTTGCGCTGCTCGATGGTGATGGCTATGTTCTTACGGTTCGTGATGAGACGACGCTGCATTACCTCGAGCATCGTAATGTTATCTCCTACGAGGTGGTGTTCACGCCACCCAACAAGGTCTCACATCTCACTGCCAAGAGCAAGTACGGCAGAATGGGCCTGTCCTTCCTAAACGCCGCGAAAGTACACAGCGGATTTGTGGGGCGTCTCGCACTTGAGCTGGTGAACCTGAACAACGGTCGACAACCCATCACGATCAAGCGCGGCGACCCGCTGATGCACATTGAATTCATGTCTAGAGAGGGCGAAGCGTTTCCCTACCGGGGCGATTACATGTTCCAGTACATGAGCGACGACGAGGTCGCTCTGTACACTGGGGTCTTGAAGGAGCATTTCAAAGGCCTCTATGACCCGGCAGAATTGGAAAGGATGGCTAAGGAAAGAGTACGCGGCTGACTCTCTAGCGTCGTCTCATTCTGGCTAGTTGCTTCTTGCGCGCTCTGAAGAGTAACTGCGCAGCCACAGCGAACACTACCGCGAGAACAACAATCCCGGTCATAATCCACTCTTTCTGACCTGTACCAACATCCACTAGCACCGTATTTCCAGTTGCCCTCCCTAGGCCGGGCACGATGATCTCTGCACCGTATCCGTAATTGGAAGTGATTTGCCGAGTGACATTTGATTCCTGAATTCTAATAGAATCAGCGAGTAGTGGAACAGGGGTATATCGCCATGTTGTAGTGTCATTGGACAAGTGATATGTCCGTGTCCACTTCTCCAGCGGAGGAGTTAAGGGTCTAAAGTCGAGAAGGCTTGCATTGCCCACTCTGTTTGTTGCCTCTATTCCCGAAATCGATTGGTTTCCACCAATGAGGAAGGAGACGCCCGTGATCGTAGCATTGGGTCTTCCTACGTGCATGCTCGCGTTGGTGTAGTATTCGAAGACAGGTCTAAGATACTTCCTTCCAATGAGATTGTAACTTAGGTTCCCCGCGCGTAGATCTGTTGAGATGTCGAAGGCCTTCCATGTCGTGTTTACGGTCGATATGTCGCCGTGCCTCTCAATTATGCCAGAGAGGCTCATTGTGACCGTCAGGTTCAGCCAACTGCTCGACGAGTTCAATTGAAGCGAGAGATCGGAAAGAGTTGCATTGGGATTCAGTTTTCTTATGGCCTCACTGAAATTGCTGAGTGTGGCCGCATCTTGAGTTCCACTGATCACGCTTGTCTGGCTCGGCAATACTGTAATGTTCTGATGAACTGAGAGCACTATTCTCGCCAACACTTGCTCTTTCTCAACACTGATCGTTATTTCGGCTGCTGATACTGGCGCGGTAAGAAAGGACGATGCGACTAACAGTAGGATGATGACTGACACCGATCGCAATGTTTAGCACTGCTCATCTCATGGTTGCGGTTGTAGCCGAACCAAACCGCCGCTTACTATTTAAAGTTCAACCGCCGCTTTTCGCTCTCAGCTGCAGAAAGGTCAGCATCCTTCTTTGCAGCTCACATAACACCAGTACGACGCGCAATTGAAGCGTCGCGACTCACTCTCACGGAGCGCCGACTGTGGACTCATTTTCGGTTCGGTGATGCTGAGAGTTCGAACTTCTTGGGCTATCGATATGCGATGAACTCTTTCTGAGCAACTCTCGCGCGATAGTGATCTTCGTTATTTTGATGGACCCTTCGGCGAGCATGCAGGATCGAACTCCTCTGAGCGCCATTTCAAGCGGGTAATCGTGTGCATAATCGAAGGTTCCGAACCATAGTAGGATATCGTTTGTTGTCTCGAATACTATGACCTGCGCAACTATGACAGCCCATAAGGATCAAGCGCGAAGATCCACTGATGCATGTTGAGTTCAAATCGACGGAGGAAGATTCTGCGCTGTAGAGGGGCAACTCCATGTTCCGATACATGACCCACGGGGCCTAGCGACTAGAGCTCTTTATTTTCTCAGTCAATTTTGGTACGACTTGATACAGGTCTCCGACAATTCCGTAGTCAGCTATTCTGTAGATCGGCGCTTCCTTGTCCTTGTTGATTGCAACGATCAGTTTGGAGGTCATTATTCCGACTGTGTGTTGGATTTGCCCCGAGACGCCGATTGAAAGGTGGAGCTTCGGCTTACATCTCTTGCCTGAGATTCCGACCATTCGGTCTTCCGAGATCCAGTGATAGTCAGATGAAAGCGCGCGAGTACAACCCAGCTCTGCATTCAATGCTGCGCAGAGTTCGTTTACCATTCCGAGATCTTCTTTCTTTGAAATTCCCTGCCCTACACAGACCAAGTTCTCAGCTGATTCTATGCTCACAGCCTCGCCAACTTTCTTTCTACGCTCGATGACTTCCACTCTTTTGGGCGGCGTCTTGAGATCAATTGTCTCGACCTTGCCGGCCACTGGTTCCGGCTGGGCTTCGAAGGTTCTCGGCATGATCGAGATCACTTTCTTCTTTGTCTTGACTATTTGCGACGATATCGTGTTTCCTCCCAACGCGTATCTGTCGACCACCAGATCTGAGCCTTTAGTCCCAATGCCGATTCCGTCGGTAATGCACCCGGCCTGGAGTCTTTGGGCTGCTCGCCCAGCAGTCTCCTTACCCAACTTGGTGGAGGTGATCAGAACTATGTCGGGACCGTTCTCTTTGGCGATCTCAGACAGCGCATAGGCGTAGGTTTCTGCGTCTAGGGTTGCAGAATCGATGCTTGGAATAGCAAGAACTCTTTGTGCACCGTACTCGAAATAGGATTGAATTTCTTTGTCGTTCCTTTTCCCTACTATGAGCGCGAGTATTTCCAGATTAAGCTGCTTGGCTAAATTGCGCCCTTTGGTCAGAAGTTCATATGCGCCGGCATCAGATTCGGAGGATACGAGGATACCTGAGCTCATTGCAGAACGCCCTCCTTGCGAAGTGCATCAACTAGCTTCCCAACCGTTTCGTCGACGGCGCCTTCGAAAATGACGCCTTTTCTTTCTTGCTCCGGTGCCACATTGCTGACCACTTGTATTCCTGATGAAGTGGAACCGACCCTATCTGGTGCGATTCCGAGATCTTTCAGCGTCCACAAGTTCAACGGTTTCCGAGAGGCCCGAAGGATTTGCGTAAGCGGCGCTCTCCTTGGCTTGTTGATCTCACTAGTGACTGAGATGACTAGGGGAGGAGCCGCTTTTGCGACCTCGAGTGCGTTTTCCATGTCTCGGACTGCGGTGACGCTGTTCCCCTCGACAGTAAGTTCTCTGACGAAGGTAATCTGTGGAACGCCTAATATCTCGGCCAGTCTTGAACCGATTTGGCCAGAATAGTTGTCCGCAGAACCTTCCCCCACGAGTATTAGATCGTGCGAACCAATCTTCTTGATCGCTTCAGTGAGTATACCTGCCAAGGCGGCGGTGTCAGATCCTTCGCAGGCGGGGTCAACGACTATGCATGCATCATCAGCACCCATCGCAAGTGCTTCAAGAACTGTCTCTTTGAGCTTGGCCGAGCCCACAGACAGGACAGTGACTTTTCCTCCGTGCTTTTCCTTGATCCTCACGGCTTCTTCAAGCGCATTCTTGTCCATGTCTCCGAACAGGACCGGCAGGCCTTCGAGCACTGGTTCACGTGTGTCGCGCTTTATTCTGATCTGCTGGAGGTCGACTACCTGCTTCATGCATACTATGATGTTCAATCGTTATCCTCTCCGAGGCGCACGACTATGCGAAGGGCCGAGATACGCTAAGATGACCCTTTCGCTTGATTATCCTAGCTGAAGCGGTACTGCACTCCAAAACCTGCTCTAGGATAGTGCCAAGTTAGTGCCTCTTCCAGACAAGCAATGACACAGGCTCCGCACTCCAGGCATCCGTCCGGGTTGGCATGAACATCGCCGTTCTGATCGAGGGAGTAGACTTTGGCAGGGCATACGAAGAGACAGTATTTTGGCTTGCATTTGGCGCGGCAAACATCCTTATTTATTCTGATGTGCTCTTCTTTGTCGAGCTTGAAGACATTCTTTCCTAGTTTCTCTTCCACCTTCAAACCTGACACGCTCTATACCTTCAGCAATCCGAGTGCATCTTTCAGCGTTGGTAAGTTGAGGAAGCTCCTCCTGGCATGTCTCAGCACGGTCGATGAAAGCTTGGACTTGGGATCAGACCCAATCCACATCAGATCTTCCAGTAACCTAGCGATCACACCGGGATACTTCTCAAAAAGCCGCGATTTGCTCAGCACTTTCCAAACGTTTCTGAAAGTGTGAAGATCTTTCATCACAAAAGAGTCATTCAACATTGCTTCATAGACCGCCAGCGAAGCAGACGAGTAGTCCTCACGTTTCTTCGCTGACTTGATCGCTTCGGCAGCTATTGCACCTGACGCAATAGCAAGATCCATTCCTCTCACAATGATTCCCATGTTCAATGCAAACCCTGCTGCGTCGCCAACGACCACGATTCCGTCTCCACACAATCTGGGAATTGAGTCGATTCCTCCTTCGGGAATAGAGTGGGCCGAGTACTCCACTGTCTCTCCCCCTTCAATCAGGGCAGAGATTTCAGCGCGCTCCTTGAACGATTCCATTAGTTGGACGGGTTCCAGCTGTTGGGCACTATTCATCAGCGCGCCAATTCCGATGACAATTCCGAGCGAGATACTCTCTCGGTTGGTGTAGAGAAACCCTCCACCCGTCAAGCCTTTCGTAAAGTTTCCAAAGTAGAGTTGAGCACAGCCCTCGTCACCGTGGAGGTTGAACCTATCCTCGATCACCTTCCTAGGTAACTCCACAGTCTCTTTCACGCCAACTGCAAAGTGCTCAGCGTTACGTCGAGAGGTCAATCCTGCCTCTTCAGCTATGAACGATAGCGCCCCGTCCGCTGCAACAACCACGTTCGTCCCAATCTCTTCGCCCTCTGCCTTGATTCCCGCAATCCTCCCATTCTCGCGAAGCAACCCGTCGACCTTGTACTTCGGAACTATTGCCGCACCTGCTGCGGCGGTCTTCTCAGCGAGCCATTTGTCAAAGACGGGTCTGAGGAGCGTATAGCTGTGGTATGGCTTCTTTCCGAACTCGTCAGAACGTAACTCCACTGTCAGCGACGAATGGTCGGAAAGCATTGTCAATCTTTCCTTGCTAACGTGTCGTTCGAATGGGGCTTCATCCCAGATCTCAGGCATGTACTGCCTCACCGGATTCATGTACAACCTTCCCCCAGTCACGTTCTTGCTGCCGGCATAGTCACCTCGTTCAACCACCAGCACGTCCATCCCTGCTTGCGCGAGCGAATATGCGCAACTCAGACCTGCGAGTCCAGCGCCTATGACGGCTGCATCAACCCGTTCCACGTTTGATCTCCAGATTCCGATTTGGGCTTAGAATTGGATAGCGCATGATAAAAAATAGTGAGGGAATGAAGATCAACTAGCGGTACGGAATTGCTACGTCTCCCATGAGTTCTCGCGCTATGATGATCTTCATGATGTTGGCTCCGCCTTCTGCTCCGACCACGTACGACATGAGCCCTCGCATGCACATCTCTATCGGCGTCTCTTTGCTGTACCCTAACGCTCCATGATACATCATCGAATGCTTCGCTATTTCAACGGCAAGTAGAGGTGCCCTTAGCTTGCACATCGCTATTGTCTGGTTGATTTCCTTGTTACTGAAGCTCCCGTCCCTGTAGTGCTGGTCAATCATCCATGCGCCTTTCAGCAGGAGGTTCTTTGTCATCTCAAGTTCGGTGTAGTCTTCGGCGATCTCAAAGGAAATTCCTTCGAATTTTGCGAGCGGCTTTCCGAAGAGCACACGGCGTTTGACATACTCGACGCCGAGTTCAAGGCATTTCTCTGCTCCACCAAGGCATGCGCTTGCGACAAGGGTTCGCGCGACGTTGAATCCTTCCATGTTGACATAGAACCCCTTGTTCTCCTGGCCGAGCACGTATTTTGCCGGTATCTTCACATCCCTGAATGTGAAGCCGCCTGTGGACAGGCCCATGCGTCCCATGTCACGAAAGAGAGTATACGACACTCCAGGTGTCTTTGCGGGAAGGTACGCGAAAGTCATGCCTTTCGTTCCTTGTTCCGGCGCCGTTCGAAATAGTGTCAAGTGTCCGCCACCCTTCTTGCTGGCCTCAGTGACTCCGCTGATGTACGTCTTCTCGCCGTTGATCACATACTCGTTGCCAACCTTCTTCGCTGCAGTCTTGATGTTGGAGAGGTCGGATCCACCTCCTGACTCGGTGGTAGAGACTCCGATGAACCACTTGCCAGACGCAATGTTTGGAAGAAGTTCCTTCTTCAACTCCTCCGAGCCGTGCCTGACGACCAGATAGCTCCAGCCAAGATTCAAAAGGGTGTAAACTGGCAGTGACATTGAGAGTTCGCCTCGAGCGATCTCGTGAACCGTAAGCATAGCATAGATCATCTCTTCGCCGGGGCTTGCAGATCCTCCATACTCCTCTGGAATCGTGATCCCGAAAATTCCGAGGTCCACCATCTCTTTGATGATATCCTCAGGAATCAGATCGGCTTTCTCATCTATCTCTCTGGACTTTGGGAAAATCTTCTCATCACAGAATGCCCTCACAGTCTTCTTGAACAGTTCCTGTTGTGGTGTCAATTTGAAATCCATTTTTCATACATCCAACGTGACTGAACTGGTTGCGAAGATATGGATTCTTGGTTCATAGAATAGCGAGAATAATCATTTTGCGCCAAGGGCCTTATTCAAGACGCTCAGTCAACCAAGATCGATCTTTTCTTTTTCTAGCAAAGCAACCTCTCCGTCAGACCAAGCCAACAGGGTCTCTGAGTCCTGATACAGTGGAACAAAGGCGCGAACTAGAAAGTCCTGGGCAAAGTTTTCCGTGGATTGATTTCTTGAAGAGCTCACATCCCCCTAGATCGATGCCCAAAGGTATAATTACGAGCTAGCCTGAACGCATACGAAATCTTCGCCGCGAACGAGACGTGATCATTTGAAACGCACTGCAGCCGCCTTCGCCTTACTTCTCGGATTGACAGCACTGATGATCGGTCTCTATCTCAATGAGTTTGGCGCTCTAAGAGAGCTGCTACGAGCATACTCAATTCCATTCCCGTGAAGGCTAGTCACATGAGTGTCCAACAAGAAGAAGATCTGAGAAGATTCAAGTTCAAGTGGACCCTACCGCGAATGATCGTCCAGCTAATCTCGTTAATAGCTGTGAACTCGATCGCATTCACTGTCATCTATCCTTACCTAGACTTGAAGGCGATTCCGTTCGGGTTGCCGATTCTGAACAGCCTCAACTCTCGATTCAGTTCAATCTACGGCTCGCTGGAACTCTTTCAAATCGAGTTGGCGCAACCAGAATTCCCCTGGATTGCATTGGGAGCTGTGTTCTTGATCGGCGCAGTCCTAGGTCGAGCGCTATGCGGCTGGGTGTGCCCGATCGGTTTCATACAAGATATTATGACAAACCTGAAGGGGCGGCTGGATGTCATTTCTCCGCGGACTCACAAGGCCTCGAAGAGGTTCAAGTACTTCTTACTCTTCATGACGCTTCTGATCAGCGGAACCCTGGGTTTGGCACTCTACTTGGGCGTTGGTGCCGAATACAAGGCCGCCCTGGGCGCGCTTGCCACCGGTCCCTTCATCGTGATCTCGCCCGAAGGCACTCTGTTCGGAACAGTCCCCGTGCTGCTCACGATCGCTCGCGAGAACATACTCTCATTGGTGATGAAGCCACCGACGATGCAGGAGGTCTGGGCCCAGTTGAACCGGGTTTCGATACTGCTTGCCCTTCGAATTTTGATTTTGGTTGGGTTCTTCGGCGCGGCGTGGAAGATTCCGCGTTTCTGGTGTCGGTACATTTGCCCCACAGGGGGCTTGATGGCGATCTTCCAGAAGTTCAGCTATGCGGGAATTAGGCGGGATCCAGTGAAGTGCATGAAATGCCCGCACTGCGAGGTCAAATGTCCCATGCAGATCAACATCTTGGACCTACCTTGGGAGAAATTCAACGACCCAGAGTGCATACTCTGCATGGAATGCGTAGACGCTTGTGTCCATGGTTCCTTGAGCCCGAAGTTCCCGTGAAAGCGTTTCCTCGACAGCCAAGGTCGATCCCGCTTCCTGCTGATCGAATCAGGCGCGAAATCTGTTCAATAGAAGCGAATTGCTGACGACTGTGACTGAACTCGAAGCCATCGCCCCTGCTGCTAACATCGGAAGGAAATCGTACACTCCAGGTCCCATGAATGGAACCAGGGCTCCTCCTGCAATGGGTATGAGGGCGATGTTGTAGCAGAACGCCCAAAAGAGATTCTGCCTGATCTTGCGCATCGTCGCCTTGCTCAACCTGATCGACGTGGCTACGTCGCGTAGATTATCGCGGATCAGCACGATACCGGCAGTCTCGACTGCAACGTCAGTCCCGCTGCCGATGGCTATGCCAACGTTAGAGGTTGCCAAAGCGGGGGCATCGTTGATTCCATCTCCGACCATGCCGACGAGCTTGCCTTCGCCTTGGAGTTCCTTGATGATCTCCTCTTTCTGTTGAGGGAGGACATCGGCGATTACTCTGCTTATGCCCAGTTTCTCGGCTATCGCCCTGGCCGTTCGTGGATTATCGCCAGTGAGCATCACAACTTCGATTTTCATTTGCTTCAAGGCTCTTATGGCGTCGTAGGCCTCGTCCTTCACGGTGTCTGCCAATCCTATCACGCCCAACAGCCTCTTGTCCGAGCCGAGAATCATCACGGTCTTTCCCTCAGCTTCGAGCCTTGTCACGACGCTCTCGACGGGACGGAGATCCAGGCCGTATTGAGCCACTAGTTTGCGGTTGCCCAAGATGAGTACTGAGTCATTGTGTTCCGCGACGACACCCTCACCGGCTACTGCCTTGAAAGACCTTGGCTCATACACCTCGAGTCGCTTCTCCTTCGCGGCTTCGAGCACGGCCTGTCCGAGCGGATGCTCAGATCCTCTTTCAGCAGTGGCAGCCAATTGAAGCACTTCTTCGCTCGAATTTCCGCTTGTGGGTATGATGTCAGTAACCGAAGGTCTACCACGGGTTAGAGTGCCTGTCTTGTCGAAAACTATAGTCTGAAGCTTGTGGGCAGTTTCTAGGTACTCGCCTCCCTTGATCAGTATTCCATTCTGCGCTCCTTTCGCAGTCCCAACCAGGATCGCGGCTGGGGTAGCGATTCCGAGGGCGCAAGGGCATGCGATAACGATTACCGAAACGAATGCCAGCAATGCTAGATTCAATGGCAGGCCGCCGAGGAAATACCATCCTACCGCCGCTCCAGATGCAATCAGCACGACGGCGGGCACGAAGTAAGCTGATATCCTATCAGCCAAACGTTGGATTGGGGCGCGTGCCATCTGGGCCTCTTCAACCAACTGTATGATCTTAGAAAGGACCGTGTCGGCCCCAACCTTCGTTGCTCTAATTTTCAGGAATCCTGACGTGTTGATCGTGGCGCCAATCACTTCATCTCCTATCGTCTTCTCGACTGGGATGCTCTCTCCGGTTATCGCCGACTGGTTCACAGCCGAATCACCTTCAACCACCACGCCGTCGACAGGTATCCTCTCGCCTGGGCGAACGACCATCAGGTCTCCAGTCTGAACCGACTCGACAGGGACCTCGATCTCCGTCCCGTTGCGAACAAGATGCGCCATCGTTGGTTGCAGGTCGAGCAACTTTCGGACGGAGTCGGACGCTCTACGTTTGGTAACGTGCTCAAGCAAATTGCCAAGCAGGATTAAAGTAATTATGATTGCTGCAGTTTCGAAGTACACGCCGCTCGCGGGGAACGTTGCTGGGGAGAAAGTTACAATGGAGCTGTAGGCCCACGCCGCGCTCGTGCCTATGGCGATCAGCAGGTCCATGTTTCCCATTCGGTTTCTCAGCGCATCATAGGCGCCTCTATAGAAACGCCATCCAACTACGAACTGTATTGGTGTATCCAGAAGAAACAGGACGTAGTTGTTTATCGCTGAAGGCAGGATGGTTATGTACGTGAAGAGCATCGTGGGTATGGTGAGAATCAGCCCTACGACCACTAGTATTTTCAAGAGCTTAAGCTCACTCTCGGGTCTCTCGAATGTCTTTGCACATGTCTCACTGCAGAAATACCACGTTGTACCGCGAATGGTCCGCGTTATGGTCGCCGTCTTCTCATCGACAAACATGCCACAGACAGGATCTTTAGCCACTCTGACCCACCATCCTCCGCTTCAGTGAAGCAACCAGCTCCGGCTGCGCTCGTCACATAAGCAAGGTGTCCACATTGAAATACAAAGTGTTGCGACACTTCTGGATTCCGAATTGGGATTCGTAAAGGGTAGAAACATTCTCTGTCAGTTTTCCTCTCACGTCGGTCGCAGGCATCTACGACTTAATCGTTGTGGGAGCTGGTCCTTCCGGCACGACAGCGGCGAGGACGCGAAGAACGTTCGCGAAGAGCCTTCGGCGCAGATTTCGACATGGTCTACCGCATAGCTCGCTTGACTTACTTGGAACAGTACGATATGAGTCGAGTTGCGCGACTCTTCTTCAGCGAGAGGAAGGTGTAAGAATGTGTCGTGGGCCCTCATGGAGGGGTCCCTCAGATATCGAGATGCCCAGATCAGGTTGAGTTGGCCGTATCTCAAGTACCGATTAGCCAGGCTCGGTCTACCATTCTATTCCTAGCACCGCCCATATACTGAAAGCCAACGTTGCACATCTGAGGCTCGAAGCCAGATGAGTTCAGGGTTCATCAGTTCTGAGTTCTACAGTAGACAGAGCGTACTGGCGGAGTTGGGAGTCTCAGGACAAGAGGAGTTGAGGCGATCCAAGGTCACAATAGTCGGATTGGGAGGGTTGGGGAGCGTATCGGCATTGTTCCTTGCGCTCGCAGGTGTGGGCAGGATGACTTTGGTGGATCGGGATACTGTCGAACTCAGCAATCTGCACAGACAAGTGCTCTACTCGCTGAGCGACATACGGTACCCTAAGGTTGAAGCGGCTGAGCGACGGATTCATCAAGTGAACCCAGAGATTGCGATCGACCCTATTCCGGAGAATCTGGAACCCGATAACGTCGAATCGATAATCGGTCAGTCAGATTGCGTCGTCGATGGATTGGACAACATGGAAACGAGGTACCTGATCAATCGTCACTGTGTCGCGAGAAAAATCCCGTTCGTGTTTGGGGGCGCGGTAGGTATGGAAGGAAACGTGGCAGTCTTCAGGACCCCAGAAACCCCCTGTCTTGAATGTGTTCTGCCAGGAATTGGTGATAGAGATCTGCCGACCTGTGACACGCGTGGCATCTTGGGAGCAACTGCAGGCATAGTGGGTTCCGTTCAAGCTATCGAGGCGATCAAAGTGCTGGCAGGAATCGAGCCTGACTCGATGGGCAAGTTAATGGTCTTTGATTTCGTGCAGTCCGAGTTTCGAACCGTCAAGCTAGCGATTCGATCTGATTGCGAAATCTGTCAGGTGAAGCCTCACAGCCTCGCAGCATACAAGCAAAGACTGGCTTGGCTTTGCGGCTCCGGCACGGTGAACGTCAATCCAGAAAAACCGACCTCAATCGATTTGGAAGAGTTCAGGAAAGTCATTGCTGAGCACCATAGGGTACTGCTCGCCACGCCTATGGTGATTGTCTTTGATTACGGGGGACGTGAAATAAGCCTCTTTAGGAAAGGGAGAATGCTGATCAAGAACGTGCAGAATGAAAATGAGGCCCTGGAGGTTTTCAGGGCAGTCATCCAAATGGCTAACTTGGGATAAGCAGGATTGACTGCACAAGACTCCGGCGCCATAATTCAACAATTTCCTGAGCTCCTACTATCCGGTAGAGCGGTCTTTCTGATTTCGGGAGGAATAGACTCGCCGGTGGCCGCTTGGCTTCTGATAAGGAAGGGTGTCGAGCCTGTTTTCGCGTATTTTGACAGTTATCCGCTTTGCGATCAAGCAGCGGAGGGAATTGCCTTAGACGCCATACGTAGACTCTGCGGAAGCGCAGGCATGAGAAACGCACGAGTCTATGTGATCTCTCATTCGCCCGACCTTCAAGAGATCCTGTCCAAATGCCCCGCCAAGTTCGCATGTATGCTGTCGCGGCGTATGATGTTCAGAGTAGCGGAACAGATTGCCATCAAGGAGAATTGTCAGGCGATTGTCACGGGCGATGCGATAGGGCAGAAGGCCAGCCAGACCGTTCAGAATATTGTTGCTGCGGATTGCGTGGTGAGTCAAGTGCAGGTACTCAGACCGCTTGTTGGGATGAACAAGCTGCAGATAGAGAGGTATGCGAAGAGGATTGGAACGTATGAGATATCAATCCGTCCCGGAGTAGCAAGTTGCGGAGTTCCAACGAACAATCCAAGCACCTCCGCCAAACGTGATCGATTGAATGAGATTGAGAAGGCTCTGGAGGTTCAGGATATGGTTAGAAGGGCGATAGAAAACGCCCGAATCCTGACAGTCTGACCCTACTCACCGAAATTCCTCAGAACCAACTGCAGGATTTCAGACGCTGCCTCTCTCGCTAAGGACTCAGATCCGGCCTTTCTTATCACCATTCGACCGTCCTTTCTAATGGTAACCTCATGCCCCTTTCTGGTTTTCAACACCGCAAAGTGCGGCGTCCACATAATTATTTGGTACCGATCCAGAGCGCGGTCCCGCAACCTGTCCAGATCGACGCGCACACGCTTCTTGGGTATGGCCTCTATGGATAAATGGTCAGAGCATATTCTGAAGAACAGTTGGTTCTGTTCGCTATGAACGTTCGACAAGCTGCATGCCCTTCGCTCTGGTTGTGAGCCCAAATCGCTACAACATCACGTGCAGGTTTATTAGACCTGTACATCAGTTCCAACTATTGCCGGGGAGAACGCCGGGGTTCGTCCTCAGGCCACGTGCCTTGGACGACCGAAGGCCGAACGGTTCAGGCGGCGGGCTGCAGAAAGGCTGCCGCAACCCGCAGTATAGAAAGCAAAGGATCGCTGAGGTGGGTTCGATTCCCATCCCCGGCTCCAAACAAAAAGTTCGGTTCCCAGTTCTCCTAAATACGCAGCGAATTAGAGTCTACGATCGACGATCACCTTGCAGCAATTCCAAACGCCGTGAACGTACGATTCGCATATCGATTACACTCACTCACCGAGTATCGACCCGATGATGTTATAGTTGGATTCTCTCTTTGAAGGCATCGCCGCTTACGGCCGGCCGTTAAACCGTGGAATGGAAACCCGTCCTGGCTCAGAGCTCTATGAAACTAGTGAGCAGATCATAGTGAGCCAGGACGAAGTATTCCTGCATGCGCCATTGGACTTAAGGGAGGTGTTTTGAAATGTCAAGTTTCGGACCGATTCATCGAGCGCAGCTGGAAGATCTGTTAGTTGCCTATGCACATCTGGGCGCCGCGGGTGTTGCTGAGGAGAAAATTCGGAAATATGCTGAACTCATCGTCGAGGTCGTGAAGGCGAGGGGAGTGTTTTGAGACCCGACGACGAGGCACTGATCAGCATCTTCTACTATCTAGGCTACGTGCATGGTATGAGGCACAGTGTGAGAGGGGTCGACGGCAAAGCAATCGGTGACCGTGAATCGGAGAAATTATTGATTCGCCTGTTGCCATCCGAAGTGTCCGCGCTGCGTTTCGGCGCTGATCCAGAACGCGCCATCGAGATGATCAAAGCGTTAGTATCTTCATGGAAGGCACAGGAAAGAGACGCGCAATCAAGACAACTCAAACCGAACAGATCCAGAAGGCGCAAGACATTCATTCCTCAGCATGTCTGAGTCAATGCATAAGCGACCTTGTGAATGAAAATGAGTGCGGAAGTTGATGCCCTAAGTGAGAACGCGATAAAGAACGCATTGGATATGTGACTTCGTTCCCAGGGTTGGGACACTAGGATAGCTTGGGGAGCAAGTCAGGGCATTGATATCGACGCAAGGCATGGCAAAGATCGGTGGATCATAGAGGTCAAGGGTCGAGGGTCCCGACCACAAATGCGAGTCAACTAGTTCCTCACCATCTTGGGCGAGACGCTGCAACGGATGAGCGATTCTGAAGCGAAATACAGCATTGCCCTTGCGGATTTGCCTCAAATGCGGCGGCTGTGGGAACGATTACCAACCCTGGCAAAAGCCAGAGTTCAGATCAGCGCTCTTTTCGTGGACGAAAACGGAAACGTAGAAGAACACCACTAGCGAGAAGGCTACCGACAAGCCTAGAGGATATAGTGGTAACCCATATCAGTAGTGCGCACGCGCAGTTAGTAGAACACGATTCAAGGTGTAGTGTCTCGGAAAGATGCTCATCTCGGTTTCAGCACTAGGTTATTACCTAAAACATTACGAAATTGCTATTCTTTATAGCAATTACGTCATGTTAATAGTAGTGAGAACTACCAAATTAATGACACAACCGCTATTTCATATAGCAGTTACGTCATTCAAATGGTAGTGCGACAATGATCTCCAAGATTTACCGAGCTTTCATGAACGACGGTTTTTTCACATCGGAAGAAGCTCTCTCGATAATCCCAAACAAATTCACCTGCATGAACACGATTGAACATTTGCTCGAAGCCAGACAAATAGTCAAGGTCAGGCGAGGTCTTTACGAAATAATACCTCTTGAGCAGATCAGCAAACCAAAAGCCGCTGCAGACAAATTTCTCCTAGCACGAAAAATTGTTAGTCCATACTGTTTTGCCTACCACACGGCTCTTGAAATACATGGGGTAGCCAATTCTGCGTTCTACAATACCGTCTATGTCACGTCGCCTAGACAGTTCAGAAATTTCACGTATGATGGAGTTGACTTCAAGTGGATACCGAGGAAGCAATTGACCGGCTCAGAAATCGCCATATGGACTGCCGTACGTATTCTCGTCACAGATAGAGAGAGAACAATCGTCGACGGCATTGACAGAATTGACCTTGCCGGGGGTTTCGAGGAACTGTACAAGAGTGTGCTGTCAATGAAAAACGTAAGTTATCGGAAGCTGTACGAATACGCAAAGACGGCAAACAAGAAAGTGCTATTTCACAAATTAGGTTTCTTACTCTCGCTTCCTCGAATACGCGACGCATGGTCGATTGATGACGATGGGCTGAGAAAGATCAGAGAAAATCTCTCATCAAAGATTTTCTACTTCGGAACTTCCAAAGGCCAAGGACGTCTGATTAGAGAATGGAACCTAATCGTTCCGAAGGGAATAGAGGAGCTGGTAGAACTCGCCTAGGATGCCCAATCGCGCATTCTTTCAAAGAAAATCAGCGGAGACGAAATTCAGAGCCCCTGAACTGGAGAAGATATATCGACTCATCCTCATGCTTTCCGAGATCAACCGAGGCGATTTGAGGGACTACCTTGCTCTAAGAGGGGGTACCGCGATAAACCTCTGCTACAATCAACTCCCGCGACTGTCCATAGACATCGATTGGGTTCTGGTAAGAGATGGTGACAAGAACAACATGCAAACTGCCAGAGAATACTTGCGACAACAATTGCCCAAAATTGCAGAGGGCGCGGACTACAAAGTTGACACGTATCTGAAAGACTACTCCCTCGACACTTTTCAACTAAGGTACAAAAATGCCTTCGGCGCCCAAGACGCCATCAAGCTTGAGATAAACTATATCGCAGGTAGAGTTCCTATCGACCCACTTGAATCGCGAAAGCCTCATGATTTGTTCGAAACAAATCCCGACCCAATTCAGATACTGTCTATCCATGAAGTTTATGCATCTAAAATCGAAGCTCTGATCAAGCGGCACGCTGCGCGAGACTTGTTCGACGTCCACCAACTTGCGAAATCGGGGCTAGCGCAGATTTCGGACCTCCGCCCCCGTACCCTCTTTTCATGTTGCGTTGAAATACCCGATGATTTTCGAAGCAAGCTAGGAGCAAATCCTGCTGATCGAATCACCCAAGACCAAATCATCAATGAACTCCGACCTTACTTACACAAAGACACAGAATTCGACCTAGCCAAAGCCAAGCAGACTGTCGGTGATTTCTGTAAGAACCTATTCAATCTTGAGCAACGTCAGATTGACTTTCTCAATGATCTATTCGACAGACAGACCTACTCTCCCAGTCTCCTTTTTCCGGGTAGGAACGATTTAAGGGACCATCCAGGCATGAAGTGGCGATTACTGCAACTGAGCAAGAAACAATAGCGAAGCGAGACGACTCCACAAGGCATCTCTAACAGAAACCCCAGATACCGACGCCTACGCCAACACCTTCACCAACACCACCGGCCCACTGATACCCATGCCGACTCCCAACCCCGCTCCCATCGCGAATACCCGCACGCCATCGTCGCTGCTCCCACTACTGCCATGACTACAACCACAACCATGACTACAATGACGACGAGTCCGACGACGAGAGGCATACCGAAGACAATGATGATGAACAAGACGAGAATCATAATGATGATGGAGACGATCAGAAGAACAAGAAGAAGGACAACGAAAAGCCGAAGGTGGTTCCGATGAACAAAGTCAAAGAACGTCCAATCGCTAACGCCTAAGGCTTTGGTTTCGCGTGGGATTTGATAGCCGGACGTTCTAAACTAACCTTAGATGACCTTGAAAAGGGCTTATATGTTGACGTCTATGGGCTAACCAGCTTTGCGAAAAATGGGAATTGGACATTTTTCTCGGTTCCCATCCCCGGCTCCATAATGCTAGCTTTCGTGATGAATTGAACTGATGTTCACTGAATAGCCTCAGGAATTCGTGATGATCGTAGCGTTTTCTTGAAACGCTTCCAAGTATATCGGCGCTCGTAGCCTAGAGCTGAAACCATCCTGTATACTGGAAGATTATTCTCGGCAGTATACAACGACGCTTCGTTCAACCCCTGTGCCTTCAGGAATTTCATTCCGTGCCAGTTCAGTGCTTTGCCAATTCCGCGCGATCGATATTGAGAGAGAGTGGCTGCAGGCCCTACATAGCCGCGACGCCTTCGAAGGACTCGGTTGTACTGCAAGTCCTGACGTAAACATAACACTCCCACCATCTTCCCATCTGAGATGGCGACGAGAACCCAATCTTCGTTGAACAGAGGATCTTCTCTTCGCCAACGATCGAAATGATCTTGCGTGAGGCGTCGCTTTCCATAAGCCGCATTCACGACGTCGATGACTTGACTCTCTTCAGATTCCCTCATGCTTCGGACCCGTACGCCCTCGACAACAGGTTCCTTCGGAAGAGCCGTAAGCGCGGCAACGAAGTGGGAGTAACCTGGCTCAATTTCATAACCACGTAACGGTAGCCAGCTTGTCTTCTCGTTATCCGCTGGGACCCAGAAGGACGTACACGCTACTTGCACGTTGTTCTCAGCGGCTTCGATCAGGGCTTCTTCAAGATCTCTTGTCCTGTGCTTCGATGAAGCTGCTAGGATCGTGATCTCGGCCTCGTTGGGATCGAATGCTGAAGGTGATTCGATCATGACGCAACCAATCGGCGTCTGGTCGCTTTCAGCGACGAGCGCAAAATTGTCGGATTTGTCCAGGGGAAAGTCGGTTTGGGAAAAGCCTGTGAACTCGTATGAGTTACCGTACGCCTCATTCGAGAGCGTGATCATCATCTGGATGTCGCATGACGATGCCTTGCGAATTCGTGGGGGTTCCAAGATCGGGTACCGGCTGAATTGGCTCTGGAGATGTTAGATTTCATGGTTTCCTCGGTATACCAAATGGATTGTCACCGGAAACCTCATGATTAGTGTCGGTGGGTGGACACAGTGGCCTTGTCGAACGCCGCGGAAACCGAGAGTAGATCCTAGTCTGAAGGATAGGATGGCGGAAATTGTGGGCGTTCCACCGAGAAGGAAGTCAGGTCTAGGAGGCATTGATCTGTTGATCGACCCAACCTAGATCGAGCTCGTGAAGCTTTGCGGTTGTCGGGACACCTGTACCTCGGTCCCATCCCATCATCTCATAGTACAGTCGCAGGGCCCGCTGGAACTGCTCTTTGTCCATTTTCGCGCCTTTGCTGCGGCCGAATTGGATCTCCTCAAAGAGCCTTTCGGGCAGTGTGTCATCTGAAGGGGTGAATCCTTCTCTTACATTGAACGCGCGTGCGACGTTCAAGGCTCTCTCGCTGGCCTTCATCAAGCTCCAGAGGCTTGTTTCCCAACCAGTTGCGGCGTTGACCATCTCGACCAGATCATGAGGAGTTAGCACACCTGCGCCGTGCGGTTGGAACACAAACTTGCACCCACCCAGGCAGTCCAGTAGACCCCACCACAGGTGGGCGTACAGGAATATTCTAACCTTCTCTGGACCTAGGTTGCGTGGATCAACACCTGCCGTTACTCCAAGCATCTCCATGAATCTCGTTGGGCCAGCGAAGGCCTGATCGTGTGCAGCTTGGACGTGATCAGCGCCTGAAGGAGAGACCGCATATCCCAGCCCAAGACCCACCTTGCCACGCGGGTCGTGCATAGCCAGCTCCTTTCCTTTCGAGTGAAGTGCAAAGCGGCTCGAACCCTTTCCAATTCTCTCCGAAGCCCGCTTCACGCCCTCTGCAAGTAGGTTACCTACGCCTCGGCGGTGGGCAATCAGGTCTATCAGTTGGAGTATCGTGCCCGCGCTTCCGAAACGCAGTTCGATGCCGTCAGTGTCTCTATTTGTAAGGATTCCGTTCTCGTAGCATTCCATTGCAAAAGCAATCACGCTTCCCGTGCTGATCGTGTCCAATCCGTACGCGTCGCAAAGCTCATTTGCCTTCGATATTGCGCCTAGGTCGCCCATGTCGCAAAGGGGGCCGAATGCGACGATTGTTTCATACTCTGGACCACCATAGTCTTGATCGGTTTTGTATGGATCAGGGGGACTGACCTCTCTCTTGCATCTCACCGGACACGCGTAGCAACCATCCGTTCGAGACAAGATCGTGGCAGCCATCGTCTCCCCAGACACCTTCTCCGCGTTGACAAATGACCCGCCCTGGAAGTTTCTTGTGGGCATGATGCCCAATCTGTCCATGGACATTATGGTGTCGGCGGTTCCGTATTTGCTTCGGGATAGAGTGCCCGGCGACTCCTTCCAGTGAGCGGCCATCCATTTCGCTATTCGCTGTATCGCCTCAGGATCTTTGGACTCAGGCTTCTTGTCTCCGCGAACTGCGACTGCCTTCAGTTTCTTTGATCCCATCACGGCTCCTAAACCGCCGCGTCCGTAGGCGAATTTCAGGTCGTTAAGTACGCAAGCGTACCGCACAAGGTTCTCCCCAGCGATGCCGATCGAGGCGGTTCGTACCAGTCGGTCATTGAGTTGTTTGCGTATCTCCGTTTGGGCTTCTTTCGTCGTCATGCCCCAGATGGCCGATGCATCTTTGAATTCGACTTCTCCGCCGTGCATGAATAGATATACGGGAGTCTTGGAGTGGCCCTCTGCGATCAGAGCGTCGAATCCGGCGGCTTTGAGTTCTGCGCCGAAGAAACCGCCAGCTTCCGCTTCACCGAAGCTGCCTGTCAATGGTGATTTCGCAACTATACTACACCTAGACATGCCCGCGATCGGGATGCCTGTGATTACGCTCGTCGCAAGAATGATCTTGTTCTCAGGCCCGAGCGGATCAATCTTGGGTGCGAGTTCGCGGAACAGATAGTATGCGCCAAGCCCTCTCCCGCCGAGATAGTTCCTGTAAATGGACTCGTCGGGGTTCTCGATCTTTACTGAACGCGTCTCAAGGTTCACTCGAGCGATCTTTCCATTGTACCCGTGAATCAATCGTCCTCACCATGACAGCGAGCAAGTGCAACGGCCAAAGCCGATCATCGCTGAGTATAGAGAACTTTGCCCACAACTCCAACAGGGGGAATCAGCCCATGCTCGCGCTTCCATGCAGTCGCCTACCATGCCTAGAGACCCACGTGTCCCTCCAGCGAGCGGGACATCACCCAATTGGGCCGGTCTTGACAGTCCGGAACTCCAATGAACTGTTGGTTGGATATGAGAAAATGGATCTATTTTTCGAGTAGGCTGGTGAAGAAGTCGTGGTGCTCTTCTTCTTCCTCCTCGATTTCTTCAAAGATTTCTTTTGTTGCCACGTCGCCCTCTTTCTGCGCTATTTCCATGATCTCCTTGTACATGTTGATTGCTTCCAACTCAGCCTTGACATCAAATCCAAGCATTTCCTCAAGCTTGTCACCAACGAAGATCGGACTGGGCTGGGTCGTAGGCTTTCCTCCCAAATACCACAGCCTCTCAGCAATCTTCTCCGCATGCTTCATCTCTCCAATCGCAATTTCCTTAAGCTGTTCACTGACCGCGTAATGCTCTATTCCTTTCCACTGCACATGTTGCCACATATATTGAATCGAAACTTGAAGCTCTCTGGCAATTGCCCGGTTCAACATATCAAGAAGCTTTGCACTCGCCACGATTCCACAAACCTCACAAATATGAAACCATTGCGCCAAGCTTTAAGTCTGTCTGCACAAGGTCACCAAAGGTAAGTGAATCACATTCCTTCTCGACGGAAGCGGAACTCTGCCGCCGGATTTCTTGCACTCGATCAGCTTGGTATCATTCGCGGTTAGCGCAGAGTGGCTTCACCCCTAAGTCTGCACCGACGGAGTTCTAGGTGCCCAAATCGACAACGATAGCTGTCTCTCTTTGGTAAGGCAACATCAGATTATCGCCAACTAGCGGATACTGTCGTAGACGGCCGGCTGGAATGAGTCTCAGACGCGAAGAGCCGCACGTATCAAGCGAATAGACACGAGAACTCCGATGATGAAGAAGAATACTGCGGCTATCCGCGTGATGAGACTCAACAAAGCTGCTGGAATAGATATCGAAGGACAGAACAGTAGGGATACAATCATTCGAAAGGCACAAGAATCATAATCCAAATTCGCCTACCTGCAGGAGGAAGTGCACACACATATGAGGGAAACCGGGTGAGAAGATTCCCGGGAAAGGTGCTGGAATGCTGTCCGGAACTCATGCCCCCAAAGTCTCATTCGAGCAAGTTGAGAGAGAGCTTCGTGGAAGAAACTTCGGAATATTGAGCACCGTCTCGAGAAAAGGCCGAGCTCAATCAGCAGGCGTACTGTATGGGGTCTCCCCGCCAAACGCGCCGTTCGCGATCTATGTAATGACCCAGAGCAAGACGGTGAAAGCCCAAAACATCACAGCGAATCCGAATGTGTCGTTCATAGTGCCATTATCGAGGCGAGTACTGAGTTTCGTCCCTCCGGCTTGCATCCAATGTCAGGGCACTGCGCGAATTCTAGAAGCCACCGATCAGGTTGCGATACAGGCTTTCAAGGCGTTTTACTTGTCGAGGATGATGCTGAACGAGGCTTCGCGCGTTGACACCGCAGCTCTTGGCGAGGTCTGTTTTGTGCGGATTGAACCAGATCCGGTCATCAATACTTACGGCCTCGGCTTCTCAGTCTGGCAGCTCAGGGAACACATGGCCAATGCCGCTTCGAAGGTTCATGTCCCCCGGGAGAGACGTCGATCGAAAGTCCGCCGCATTATCGATACTTAGTTGAGTGCCTAGCGGAACTGTGTCCATTCTATGTGCCATAGCGCGCCGCATTCTCCTCGGAAGTCACTACGTATCTACACGCTAAACATCGCACCGTCTTTCCCACGCAGGATGAAGTAGCCATTTCCCACTTCTGGCGCCATTTGTGCAAGAGAAAATGTCTAGTGCAAGTTGAAGCTATATGATTTGGGAGCACGCATGCACAAAGTCTTCAACGACATATGGAAGATCTACCCCGAAAACATGGTTAGGAACCGCACTTGGCACTGGTGGTGGTGGCTTTACTTTTTCGAGAACCCAGAGAACCCACAATTCCCCAAGCAGCTCATGATCCTCTGGGGTACCAGAAACTGCAAAAAAGTTCGCGTGAACGATTTTCACTGGGAGCCAAAAGTCCCAATGGCGATCAAGGAAAATCGCGCCGCTTTCGAATCGATCGTCGCCTCTTGGTACTATGACGGGAGAAAGATGCATGACCCATTCGTCCTCGATCACGGAAAGACTGAAACCGAGTGGGACGACCACTCTGGACGAATCAGAATGGAAAGCGATAAGGGCGTCTATTCTTTCGGTGGGAACGATGCCGACTTCTGGCTGGACGTGAACAACGAAGGGGCCGGAATCAAACTATCGATGCAACGGTGGAAAGACACGATGGCGGAGCTGATGCCGACAGGAAGGGACTTCATTGGAAATATGGGGTATTCTATGCTAAAGTACAGGGCGCTCTCGTCATCGGGAAAAGTCCGCGTTGGAGAAAACGAGACTCCCGTAGGGGGGAGGTCTTACTTCCAGAAGGTGCGGATATCTTCGATGACCCCCTGCTGGTACTGGGCTACAGTGCAGTGGGACAATGGCGCCTACCTGCAGTACTTCTTGCCGCATGTCGGAATATCAATGCTCAGGCGCTCAAGATCACACGAGAGTTCGATGGACTGGGGGGAGAAGATGCTTTCGAGGACCCTCAACTTCTACGATCCTGAAGAAAAGAAGGAGTATTTCATGGATGATGTTATAATCGCCAAACGTTACGAGAATGACCTGCCGGTATTCAGCGTAAACGCATTCTCCGACGAAGGCGAGCTCAGCATAGAGATGGCAACCCACGCAAGGTGTTGCTGGAACATATCGCAACCCCTTATAGGGCCGCTTTGGCACGGAGTATTCTACAACGAGTACCCCGCAAAGGTCACTAGTTTCGAATTCAAGAGCGGCACTCGGAAGATAAGCAACGACGACTTTGGCAAGAGTTACTGCAACTGCGAGCACACTTGGGGGACTGTCTGAAGCACCTGTCTTACTACTCTATGTGGCGTACTTGCAGACTATTCCGATTGCACCAAACAGCGCCTTGATTCCTAACCTCATCCTGTCTTCAATCAACTCTCCATTTTCATCAACAGTTCCGTGTCCGGGTGAGATGAAGATATTGCCATCGTAAGTTATCGTGGGCAAGATCCCCATCGAGCTGAGAGCAGATTCAAAGAGGGCAGTTCCTGCGAAAGAATCTTCCTCAGTAAAGATTGGGATTCCTATCTTTTCGGAGCTCCACGTCCTGTCGTAGTTTATTTCGACCGCGAGGTTGTTGTAGGACTTGGTTATGAGTATGTCTTTCTTGAACGCTGCGGGTTCGAATGACGAGAACTCTTCGTTCACAATCCTGAAGGTCTCGTCCACTGGGTTAGTGAAATTTCTGGGGTTCTCGACAAGTTTTCTCAAGATGTATGTTTGGGCGACTATGGCTTCTCTTCCTGGGTCAAAAGCGGAATATGCGGCTTTCGAGTAGGCGGATGGACTGCCGTGCCTGTGGCTGTGCATGCCCAGAGCGCGTCTAATTGGGACGAGAATATCATCTCTTCCAATGATCAGGGAACTTAGAGGTCCGCGCATGACCTTATCGACGCTGTAAACCATGAGGCTCGCCCCGTTCTTCCTGATGTCTGTTCCAATGATTGGGGCAGCCTAAGCGTTGTCGACAATGTACGGTACATTATATTTCTTCGCGAGCTCAGAGATCAAAACCTGCAGAACTGGAGTGCCTTCCGAGTCGTGCTCTCCGTAACCATAACCTGGAGTGTCGTATCCCAAAGTCGCGAACGCCGTCAGCGAGGAACTTTGAGTTTCGGCTACGTCCGCTAATCTATCAGCTGTAGGTTTTGCTTCTACTCTAGAGAGAAGAGGAGCGGGGAAGTACTTGATTCCGTGCGCGTCGTAGCGCGCTCCAATTGCCGAGACGATAACGGTGTCCACATCCACGAGCCTTTTGCCCTCCACTCCTAGCTCACCCGAGGTGACGTACCTGTCCGCTGCGATGTACTTGTATTTGGGAGGGAACGGCCTGCCGAAGCTCGCGTGGTACGAGATGTGCCTTTCTAAGAGCGAAATATACCTGGACCTGTAGCCCGAGCCACGCCCGAGCATCGGTGACGCGACGAGAGCCTCGAACGCAACCCAGAGGGCGCCTTCTCCGGAGCCCACCGAAGCCGCGTCAAACTCGTCTCCGTAGTAGTCCTTAACAACATCTCGCAAATCATCCACAAGATCGGGTAGTGGCCTGACGATGTTCTCTGGTTGGGACATCGCTTTCATAACGTCTTTCGCAATGGGACCTGGAAAACTTGAATGAGAAGGAGTCAGACCGAAGGTCCCTTTCATCTCATTTTTGATTCCAAGTTTCTCGCCAAGTTTCTTCGCTTCTTCCAGAATGTTGTTTCTATTGGCATACAGCGTCTTGTACATGTGAAACTTTTTTTCTCTCAAAGCCATGCGATCACGTCACGACTCAGTATTTTGCTGGGCTCGTCTTTTACTAGCCGTGCCCCTTCCCATATAGGTGCTTATTTGGTTAGTGTCAGATGGTGACAGAAGCTCAGCGTGACGCCGTCAACAGGCCTTTGATGTTGGCGACCGGCGTACGCAGCTGTGTGCGGATGGTTTGGCGCGCACACGCAAATTGACGATTCGAATCTGGGCTTTCGCATCATTGGTTGCACGCAAAGCAGAGATTCCAATAGTTTTCTCCTGACGAATGTCTGTTCGATTTCTACGTGTGTAGCGGGAGTAGCCAAGCGCATTCGTTCTCGAACTCTAGCAATAAATACAAGGATTCTAGATGAGTCCCAAGAGTGTTCTGTGTGTCTGAAGCCACGACTTCAATCACCCCGATTTCCCTCGGCGAAATAGAGGCTGCACGAGAAAGGATTGCAGGCTTGACTCTTCGATCGCCCCTTGTTCGCCTTAACGTCGAGGATGCTCCAGCTGATATCTACCTCAAGCTGGAGGACCTACAGCCAACAGGATCCTTCAAAGTCCGTGGTGCAGGTAACGCGGTCGCCCTCATACCAAGAGACGAGAGAAAACGAGGAGTCTACACTTGCAGCGCGGGAAACATGGCGCAGGCTCTCGCTTGGCACGCACGCCGAAACGGAATCCCGTGCACCGTTATCGTGCCGGATACCGCTCCGGAGACAAAAGTATCTGCGATCAAGCGGTTTGGAGCCAAGACAATAAAACTGACCTGGGACGAGGTCTGGCACGTCGTAACAATTCACCGCTACGCCCCTCTGGAAGACAGCACGTTCATTCATCCTTTCAGCGATGCGAAAATGATCGCTGGCAATGGAACAATAGGCCTTGAGATTCTCGAAGACTTACCGGAAGTTGACTCGGTGATCGTTCCGTTCGGTGGAGGGGGACTGGCCGCGGGCATCGCCACCGCTATCAAAGCCCGCAAACCTAACAGTAGAATCTACGCATGCGAACCAGAAACAGCGGCACCGCTAGCAGCGTCATTCGACGCGGGTTCTGCACAGAAGGTTCAACGGATTCCCAGCTTCGTAGACGGAATAGGTGCAAACAGCGTGCTGCCCGAAATGTGGAACCTTGTCAAGCCCATGATACATAGCTCCCTTGTTGTGTCGTTGCGTGAGATCGCCGACGCGATAGTGCTCCTGGTGGAACGCAATCGGGTCATTGCCGAAGGAGCTGGGGCCGCCTCAGTCGCAGCAGCTGTCTCCGGGAAAGCTGGCAAAGGCCCCGTAGTCTGCATAGTGTCGGGCGGAAACATCGACTTGTCTAAGCTGGGTAAGATTCTACGCGGCGAAATTCCCTAGCCTGATACACTAAGAGCGGACAGACCCACCGCATAAGACAGTGCAATTCAAACATAAGCTACAAAATTTGGGCAAGTACGCCAATATTCTTGCTGAACAGCTGGTTCACGTGATCGAGATCTTCAACTACGTGAAGTAGCCAGGGCGCCCAATGCCAGAGCAAGTCCGATCAGGAAAAGGACTACCCCAACTATCAACCAAGCAAGCCAGCTCGGCATCAGACTGGCGAACCATTTCACTAGTCCAAGGGCTAGGAAAGCGATGCCGACCACTACTATCGCAACGCCAGCCAGCACCATGGCCACTATTCGGATTGCGCGTTTGATGAAGCGTTCAGCGGACTTCGTAACGGCTCCTAGTGCTTGCTGCATGACGCCTTGAGCAAGTCTCTCGATGATTGTGGGTTTCTCGTGTTCTGTCAATTGTCGCGCCTAGTCGCTTGATTTTGACAGTGCAATTCCAATGGCCATGCCTGCGACGAAGGCGACACCAAGTGCCAACATGGGACGCTTCGTGACCGTCTTTGAAGCTTCTTGTCTCATATCCCTAATCTGCAATTTCAGCTCTGCCAACGTTCGGTCCATATCTCTTCGAAGCTCCTTGACGTATGCTTCGAGATTACGCGCCTCTTGCATCTCTTTCTCTCTAGACAAAACCATACGCCCTTGAACTGATCAGTGGGCTTCGGATAAAAAAGTACCCTTTTCTCTGTGTGTGTTTTAGCGCGGTTTTCTGCGGCCTGAGCAAAGGGCGACGCCCATCAGGAGACCAAAGGTCAAGATCAACCCGCCCATAAGAAGGGGATTTTCGCGAATCGCCTCACGCAACTCTCTAGCGGAAAACATGTCACGGGTGGCATGCATGTCCATTATTTCCTCAAGCTCTTCGTCGCTGTATTTCTGTTCTTGGTGCTCAGGTGATGGCATCTTGATCGTTCTGCCTAACAATAGTCTAACAAATATTGCTTTTGTCGAAGATCGATGTATGCAAGCCTCCACTGTGTTATTTGCTTGAAATCGAGTTCCCTAGACTCATTACGAGCCCCAGACTTTTCCGAAGATCACGAATCCCTCGAAGCGGAATTTGGCCACGTTCAATACTTAGGCACAAGGCTTCGCTCGTTCAGAAAACCTGTACTTCACAGGTTCGTTCAGTCCAGAAGGCGAACGGGTTCTGGCGGGATCGCTGGAGCTATTTTCGGCCTGCATTGATCGCCAGTATGGCACAGATGGACCCGGGCAACTACGGGACGGACATTAGCAGTGGCGTGTCGTTCGGTTACACCATGCTCTGATTTGTATGGTTTGCCGGAATCATGGCCATGTTCCCGCAGTATTTGTCGGGTAAGTTGGATATGGCCACAGGTCACTCTCTCGCGGAATTATCTCAGACCATCTGAGGAAGCCAACCTACATCCTGCCGTACTGGTTGGCTTCGAGATTTTCAGTTGTAATAATGGATCTAGCTGAGATTCTTGCTGCAAAGTAGGGAGGCACGCGTGAGTAGCCTTTCGTTTCGCTATGTCTGTGCAGACAGGACAGTGACAGCGAGCACCAGCAAGAATATCGCGAAGAGCAATCCACCGATCCCAAGCCACTTCCAGCTTCGAGTACCAGAGGCAGAAAGTGCAAAACCCACTGACCCGCACATCAGGCAAAACACATTAGCCAAATCATTCCCTGTCAAGTTAGCTAGTTTCGCTTCTGCCTCCAGGATAGCCGCGCATGAAGAAGAGCGGCCCAGCAATGCCAACATAAACCGGCAGCTATTCATTCCCCCCAAGATAAGAAGCGCAACAAAATATCCCATGGTAAGCACCTTAGCGTTTGTTTTTGTGTTTCTGATGAGATGGGTATCAATCGCCATAGCCCCGGATAGCAAGAAGCCCCCAAAGAGAGCAGCATTGACACTGTCCAATCGGACCAGTCTTCCTGAGACAGGAGTACCTCTTGTTGAGCTATTCGCCTTTCGGTCGTGTCTTCATGTCGGTCACGTTACTCGCGATGTCTTTGTCCGTAGGTGCCGTGCTCTAGACAGGATGCCTATAGCCAAGTAGAAATCTGCTCCAGCGGCTTTCAACGTATGTCTAGCGCTGTAACAGTCTCATCGGGATAGCCCACTAGATTCAGGACAAAGGGTCGTTCGTTGGAAGGACGATTGAGTATCTCTTGCAGGAAATGCATCGGGCTCGGCGTGTGTAGGGGAGACGAGTCCCGCGTTGTGAATCGCCAAGATCAGGAACCCAACTGCCAAACTAACTGACTCTTTGACATACTAGTTCTCGCATATTGGTTCCTCTTCCTCATCACATTCGACCGAGAAGACGGCGATCAGTGCTGGTGGGACTTCAAGGAGCAAGGGGAACAGTCAGTGGAGATTACTTACACACAACGCACGGTTTGCCTATTTCATCCCCGAGAGCAAATAAGGGGACATCTCTTAGCGGGTTAGGAATTGCACTACTCCCACCGAAAAGCAGGTCAAAATTCCACAGCTCCCGCCGAAATTCAAGTTCAACTGCTTGGGTCATTCTATGTGTGGCATTGATCGTGTGCACGCACGCAAAATGAATGCCGCTCACATGGTGAGCAGGCTTGCTTTCCACTCACTCTCTGACCACAGGTTTGCAGATAATCTCTCGTACCGTCAACTTGAAGAAGTTGTTGGCATGGGCAGGAGACACGACCAGTGCTGTATCTGCTCCTGAACTTGAACCTGCGATCGCGATTACCTGCTTGTCGATCGGAATGAGACCTGCGTCAGCAGCCATGATGACTATTTCTGCGCAGACCTTCGCGCCATCACCGAAGATTCGTAGCGCGTCGGCAATAAGTTCGAGAGGCTCTATCGTATTCCACTTCATCCTAATCGCTCGTTCCACTCCGGATAGACCATGAATGCCAGCGAAGATCTTGCCTCCCAGAGATCTGATCTTATCTTCATTAGATCTCAGTAGCTGGGGAACTCCTGGTTTCTCGAAACCCACATGGTGCGTTACTACTACAACATTGAAACCTTTGAAAGACTCACATGCCTTTAGTCCAGTCTCTCCAGTAGTTGAGGCAACGACAACATCCTTGACACCCAAGCTTTTCGCTCTTTCAAGAGCAGCTTTCATGGTTTCCTCCGTGTTTTGCTTTCCAGGCGCGTCAAAATAGAGGATCTTTTCACTCTTCACCATAGCTTCCCCTGCCAACTCAGATTCAGTTTCCAGTAATAGGAGTAGCGATGCAGGGCTTCAAGAAACTCAGGTAGTCAATTTGCAGCTATGGGAATTGCCACTACAGCCGCATACGGCCCGATGCTGAATCTGTCGTCTTCGGGCGCGTGTACGACTAGACTCATGAAGGTCTTTAGTGCCCGTTGATGAAGACCCAAATTGAGTTCATTGAAGTACTGCTACTTCCGCTGCCTTGGCGCTGAATGCAGCTTTCTTGTGGGTTCCATCACAATGTGGCTTGTTGCCTGATTGACCGCATCTGCAAAGAGCTGCTACCGTCTTACCATCAACCATAACCAGGTTAGGCCCGTTTTCTGAAGCTTTGATAACAACTTTGGCCATGACGCATGACCAGACAATACGGGCCTTTCTTACCTAAAAGAACGCTTCTCTTCTCGACTCGCTTGTTGCCTTCTTGCGTGTGCAGGTAGCTTCTCCATCACTATCTAAGAGTATATCAGATCGAGGGACTTCTGGTCTAGCTCTACTCCCAAGCCCATTCTCCTGGCCTTTTCATAGATTCTCGCATACATAGCTACATAGGGAATGGTCGTCCCGACGGATCTGTAGATGGTAATCTCCGATGATGTTTCCCTTGCAGGCTTCACGCCAGCAACAATTTCGCCAATCGTCCCGTAGATATCTCTGGCGGTCAAAATGCCCTGCTCCATGGCAACTCTAATGTCCATTGTGCCCGGAGCCATCTCGTAGTCATCTATCACAATTTTGTCGGCCTTCTTCAGAGTAAGGCTATCAAGTTCCCCCTTCACCGGATCATCAGACCCAATGGAATTGATGTGAAGCCCCTCTCCGATCCAATCCCCTTTGACAATGGGAGACGTGGCCATTGTTGCTGCGATCAAAACATCCGCCTTTCTAACCACCTCTTCTGCTCCATCACACGGTATGACTTCTATGCCTAGTTTCTTACTCATCTCCGCGGCGTAGTCAACATTCTTTCTTCGGCCAGAAAAAGCAAACGCCCGTTCGATATCCCTGACTCTGGACAGATATTCAAGTTGAGCCTTGCCCTGTCTACCTGTACCTAATACACCAGCAATCCTACTGTCTTTCCTGGAGAGGTATTTGGCGGCCACTGCGCCTTCTACACCGGTTCTCATACGTTGTGCAGAAAAAGGATTCTTGATCACGGCTAAGATCTCGCCGTTGTTCGCGTCGATTAGGTAAGCGATGTTTCCTTTTCTGTTCCCGAAGTGGAAGCCCCAGCGTAGGAACGCCATATTCGTTTCTTTGAGGTACGCTGCGCTCTGCTCTAGACATCTGATTTGTGATGACATATGCGGCAGGCCTTTGCCTTCCGACCGAATCTCACACCGAGGAGGAGGGAGACAAGAATGCTTTAGAGAATTCCCGCCTGCAAGTCCAAGCCCATATTGGCGAAAAGCGTCTTCAAGCGCTTCAATCGTATCTTCGAATGTCAGAATCTTGCTGATGTCTTCATCACGAATCAGGAGAGTCAGGTTTGATTCCTCTTGGTCCAATTAGCATCGTGGTAAGGCATTGATTCAATCATCGAAACCCAGCTAAAAGGAACACCTAGGACTGCTAGTTGGTCCAAGTTCTACGTGTGCCCATAATGATGCGCACACACAAATATCGCGAGTAAGCCAATTCGCTTGGCAAACCACGGATGAATAGCTCTATTGACAGACGGAAGTCAGCGAGTGTTATGATGAACAAAGTACAGACGGCATTCAGGGAGATCGGTGAGTCCTGCCCGCAGTTCAAAGAAGCTTTGCGAATCTATTCTACTTCCTTCTCCCCTGTCCAGACTAGGCCAATCGAGAGAATCACCGCGATGCTGAGGAACGACCGTCACTATCACCTGCACGTAGCGATGCTGAACAATGTCGTCGTGGGAATCTCACTTCTGTATGTGTTTCCCTCGCTACGCATAGGACTAGTTGACTACATGGGCCATAGCGCAGGAGCATCGGAGAAGAGGATTCGGATCGCAGCTTTTCAAGTATTCACTGGACAGGTTTCAAGTTCTTGTCTCTAACCCTGTCGGATTGTTGCTTGAGGTTCAAGAACCGAGCGTCGGCGAAAAGAGGGAACGCAGCATCAGAGAGGAGAGACTCAGGTTCTATTCAAGGCTTGGCGTAAGACTTCTTTCGGGCGTGCAATACCTGATGCCTCCTCAACATGGCACCGAACCGGAACGACTCTATCTCATGATCTTTCCAATCGCGAAGCAGCACAGCCTACCAAAAGAAACCGTTCTTGAATACGTGAAAGCAATCCACGTTCACGTCTATCAATACGAGAACAACGATCTGCTAACGGCCACGGCCTCGACCCTGCCGCGCAGCGTCATGATTGCAGAGGTGCCTCTTTCTTCGGAGCGTACAGATGCTGCGCCCTATGCAAGTGACAGATAGCTCCGCGACGATCGAGAATTGATCCCCGAACTTGCGATGAAAAGAAAGGTTTCCATTGAAATGTAGGCTACTGAGCGGGTCTGTCGAAGTAGACGCTCTTACCTTTTGCTGAGATCGGAATACCCATTAAGACGCTGGCTTCCGGAAGTAGTTTGAGCCGCATCGCTGCGGTTCCAATCCGATACATTATCCTATTGTCAACATTGAGAATGCTCGCTGTCTTAGCGGCCGAACCTACCGCTATTCCGAGATCTAGGACTTTGAAGACACAGTTCGGCCCCGTGAAATCGTTGCGAGTTCTCTTTTCAGCTTCATCGAACTCTGCACAGGTGGAATAGCCGCAGGCTCCGCAGTTCAAGCTGAAACTTCTTGTTCCGCGTACACCAATCAGTACGGCAGCTACAGAATCTCTTACGTTCTTGGCGTCTCGTTTGAATCCAGCGATCTTGCGCTCCCCTGCTATCTTATCCATTTCGTCTGCCAACAATTCCTTCTCCTTTCCAAGGACTATTGCTGTGAGGACATCGTCCACGCCGCCTGATTTTGGAGCCGTTCGCGCTGAGACAAGCATCAGTCTTGCGGCGTGGAGTAGCGCTTCATTTTCGCTGGTCTCGCTATTTAGAATAGGCATGATCATTCACCAATGTAATCCATTTGTGCGAGTGTGGGAGGTATAAAGAACCGGCCTGATTATCCACAGTAGATTCGAAAGAGCGCGTTTCGGCTAGGTTGAGAGTCCGTGCTGCTGTTCGATGCGCGGAATTGAGAGCGCCCCCACCCCTATCTTGTGATGTCAACATTGATTCGAAATGGCTAGCAGGGCTTCGACAAGGACGGCCGATACGCTCAGCCCAAGGTGCCGCAGAGGGCAGGCTCGGCAAGAATTCCGTCCGCTCAAAGCAACGTGATCCAACATGCTCAGTTTGGTTTTCCTCCGCGAGCCACGGTCCAAGCCGCTATTACTTCTTCGTCCTTTGTGAGGTATATCCTGTCGAACATGTTGGTTGCCGTGCAAGCGTGGTATGGCACGAACTCAACTTTATCACCGACTCGAAGATGCGTTACGTGAGGATTAATCCGCACCACAAGGTGTTCCTGACTGATCCCCGTAGGAGTGGCACTCGGCACGCCAAGCGCTTTCGGGAATCTGCCTTGATCATGAGCGAATGTCGTACTTCCAGCGTCCACAACGAATCTCCTAGGGTTCGGAGTGCTAGTAACGGTTGCAATTATGCGCTGCGCACACTGCTCAATCCTTGCGGCACCCAACTCGACCTGTATCAGATCATAGAATACGTAGTTACCAGGTTGAATCTCGGTCACTCCTTCGACCTGAGCAGCAGCACTAGCGGTTGGCGTGGAACCACAGCTCACGATAGGCACATCGAGTCCGGATTTTGCAATCAACCTCGCGGTCGCAACAAGTCGAGCAATCGTTCGTTTCGTCAACTTTTCCCTGCGTTTCCTATTTCTGACATGATAAAACTGCCCCTCATAACCCATCAGTCCATCAAAACGAATACCTTTCAGATGTGCTATTCTCTTGGCTAGTTTCGCAGCGGCGCCAAATGGCACACCACATCGTCCTGCGCCTACGTCAACATCGACCAAGACAGGGACAATTCTCTGATCTGAAGCAGCTGTCTTCGAGATCTGCTCAGCGCTGGTGGGGTCGTCGACTGCGACCTTCACGGTCGCTTTCTCTTGGAGCTTCACAAGGCGCACAATCTTGGTCAGTTCAACGATCTCATTCGTAATGAAAACATCAGTAATTCCAGCGTGGACCATGGCTTCTGCCTGACTCAGGTTCTGGACACAAATGCCCGTAGCGCCGGCTACCAATTGATGCTTGACAAGTTCGGGACAGTTGTGTGTCTTGGAATGCGGCCTCAACACAACGCCCGCGGAGTTGGCTGTCTCTTGCATTTCTCTAATGTTTCGAAGCAGTCTTTCCTGGTCAACTATCAGGACTGGGGTTTCAAGATCCAGTTTCTTCACGCCGATCTACCAGCAGTGAAATGTTCAAGTCCCTTTTGAAGTCGGTTCATGCCTTTTTCGATTTCAGTCATGGCAACTGAGTAGGACAATCTAAGGTGTCCTGCGCCTGCTCTTCCAAATCCTGACCCGGGAACCGTTGCCACGGAGAATTCCCGAATCAGAGTCTCCGCCACAGCTTCGTCGTTCTCACTGAATCTCGAAATGTTAGGAAAAACGTAGAAAGCGCCTTTAGGTCGAACATAGGAGATCCCAGCTATCTCGCCTAACGCGTCCAGCACAGCCAACCTTCTCCTGCCGTATTCCTGAAGCATCTCTCTAACACAGTCTTGCGGGCCGTTAAGCGCAGCCAAAGCCGCTTTCTGTGCGATGGTGCTTGGGCAGAGAACCGCATAATAGTGAAGTTTACTCATCTGATCAATCAGCTTCCTATCTGCAGCCACATACCCTATCCGCCAACCAGTCATGGCGTAGCTCTTCGAGAAACCGTTAACCGTGATGACCCGGTCCTCCATACCAGGAAGATGGCCTATGCTTACATGCTCAGCGCCATCGTAGACAAGTTTCTCATAGATCTCGTCCGCAAAGACGAGCAGGTCATTTCTCTCAGCAACCGCAGCCACCTCCTCCAAATCCCTCTTCGAAAACACATGGCCAGTAGGATTGATGGGGGAGCTCAGCCAAACCATCTTTGTCTTTGGCGTGACATACTGTTCAAGGTGCTTGCCCTCGATTCGATAAGAAGTATCGGCGCTCAGAGGCACTGTCACTGGCTTTGCCCCAGCGATCAATGTCTCCTCGAAATAGGCTGGATAGTAGGGTTCCAGCACAAGGGCTTCGTCACCAGTTTCCAGAAACGCCAAAGCTGTCAGGAACATAGCCTCCTGTGTGCCTGACACCACCAGAACCTCTTCAAGGCCATCGACGGGTATTCCGTTTTCTTGTGCTAGTTTGTCGGATATCGCCTTCCTTAGTTCAGGCAACCCTGGAGTCGGCCCGTAGTGGGTGAATCCGTCTTTCATGGCCTTGGTTGCGGCGTCCACAATATGTCCGGGTGTTGAAAAGTCGGGTTCTCCATGTTCAAAGTGCGTAACATCTTTCGATTTGGACGCAAGCTCAATAAATCGTCTTATCGCCGACTCCTTGACATGCTCGAGTCTGCTAGAGACCAAAGTTCTCATGAATTGGATCGCCTCATCGAAGCCCGCGTGAGCGTCACGCAGCGTCGTGCTAATGCTTCGGTTGGGTCTATGATCTCTATGCCCAAGTCAGGCTCAGCAACGGGCGGCAACTCCGTGCAGCCGAGAACAATGGCCTGCGCCCCTCGCATCTTCAAACTGCCCACGACCCCTTTCAATCGCGTCGCTACTGTGCTTTGATTACTGTGAGCCAACAAATCCATTATTACCTCTGTCAGGATTGTCTGCTCAGGTTCAGTCGGTATGACCAGTCCAATTCGTTTCTTTCTAAACTCTTCGTCGTAGACCCGCATGCGGATTGTAGTTCTTGTTGCGAGCAGCCCAACCGGGTTCTGTTTCGCTGAGATCCTATCAACTGCTGATTCAATCATGCTGAGGACCGGAATCTTGACGGCGGATCTTATTTCGTCTAGAAAGGCGTGCACAGTATGGCAGGGTATGGCAATGAAATCCGCACCACCTGACTCCAAGGTTCTCGCAGCGTCCGCAAGGCATGTCACAGTTTGGGTCTCGTCCTCGACCATCTCCACTACATCGGGGATTGGAGCGCTGAAGATCAACATAGGAGGGTAATCCTTGTCATACCTTGCCCGAAAATCATTTTGGAAAATTCGCACGATTCTCATGTAGAAGTCGGCCGTGGCCTCGGGGCCCATTCCACCAAGAATTCCGATGGTTCGCTTGCCGAATTTCACTCGGGTCATCTCCTTCTTCACTATACGCACGCTCCAGAGGTTTAACTTCGACAGATGACCGGCAGTCTTTTCTTCTTGCCGAGAATTCCGCTAATTGAGGATCTGGCCATGGGACCGATTCCTTCCAGGTGTATGTAGAATGAAAATAGTTGTCGTAGACCACGTGTACCTAGAGGAACAACATATCCAGCAACTTGAAGCAATTGGGGAGGTCCAGATTTTCCGTGATCCACCCGAGTCCGATCAGGAATTGAAACGGAGAATTCAGGGAGCCGAAATTGTAATAGTCGGCTGGAGTAATCTGACCAAAGACGTCATCGATTCTGCTCCGAATCTTAGAATGATCTCCATCTGGGCCACGACGTGTCACTATGCAGACGTCGAAGCGGCAAGGCAACGGGGAATCATAGTTACGCACGTTCCTGGCTATGCTACTGAGGCTGTGGCGGAACATGTGTTTGGCTTGCTGCTTGCATCGGTCAGGAGATTGTTGCCGGCTGACAAGCATGTTAGAGAAGGTAAGTTCGATTGGAGACCATTCACAGGCACAGAATTGGCTGAAAAAACACTCGGTCTGGTTGGCACCGGCGCTATAGGCTGTCGAGTTGGTGAGATAGGCAAGGCTTTCAAGATGCGGATCTTGGGTTTTGATAAAGCGCCTAACATGAAAAAAGCTCAGGAAATTGGCATGGCGTATGTCGATCTCCAGACATTGCTGAGAGAGAGTGACATCGTAAGCCTCCATCTTACTCTGACATCGGAAACAGAACGGCTAATTGGCAAAAGGGAAATCGAGATGATGAAGAAGGGCGCTGTTGTGATCAACACAGCTCAAGGCAAAGTAGTGGACGAGAAGGCTCTCGTTGATGCTTTGAGATCGCGAAAGCTGTCCTACGCCGGGCTAGATGTCTTCGGAGAAGAACCCTTGGCTCAAGGCAATCCGTTGATTGAGCTTGATAACACGGTGCTCTCTCCTCACGTGGGATTCCACACGGTTGAGGCCGTAAAGAGATGCACTGACATCTGCATTGACAACGTTGCGAAGTTCTTGGAAGGGCGTCCGCAGAATACCTGCGGATTGTCTTGAGTAGCCTGAAGCCTGTGACATTCCGTTGAATTGCCCAAGACCGATTTGCGGTTTCTTGCCGGATCTGTAGGATCAATCGGTCTTGAATTGATTCGGAGTCGAACGCGATAGAATTTGCCTTTTTAAGTTCACCCGTCGAATACGATTAGTCTCAAGCCAAAAACGAACTCCATTGAGTTTACGGTATTTGATGCTGACCAAGTGGTTCTGCGTATATGTAGTAAATAGGTGCAACGAATAGCGATAAATACGCTCGCAAGTGATAATCCATGGATGAGGCAAGGATTTTGTCTGAGAAAAAGTCTCGTAGAGGATTCCTGAGAACTGTCGGCGTCGGTGTTGGTGGCCTCGTTGTCGGAGCTGCAGCAGGCTCGATGGCGGCACCGCTTATTTCTCCTCCTCCACCTAAAGCAAAATTCACTGATATGCCAGGAGCGGGGACGAAAGTAATACACGGGATGGACGCGGCTTATCCTCCATTTACCGAAATGGATCCTACCGGCAAAGCAGTGGGTTTCGATGTCGATGTCGTCAATTGGATCGCCAATAAATACGGCTGGCAAGTTGAACACAAACCTTGGGAATGGGGGGCAATAATCACCGCGACACTGGCGGGCGACCTTGATTTTGTCGCTTCGGGAATGACGCACACCGCCGCTAGAGCTGAAAAGGTCTGGTTCAGTGTTCCATACTACAGTTACATTCACCAACTTCTAGTACCAGCAAATGAAACTCGAACAATGGACGAAGTTCTAAACTCTGGAGGTTACGTGGCAGTCCAACTAGGTGCCACATCAGACGAGTGGGCCGGAAAACTCCTCCAGAAAGGATACAAATTCCAGAAACTTGGGCTTGACTCCTACGAACTCGCTTTCAAGGCAGTACTGGACGGCCGAGCGGTCGCTGTCATAAGCGATAGCGCCTTCACCGGACCGTACTTCAAGAAACAGCCGGATGTGGCAGCGAAGTTTAGGGTACTGTCAACAGTCGGTGGAGATGTCATGTACGCGTACGCAACAAGGCCAGGGGACTACGGCCTGAGAAACGCAATCAACCAAGCATTAGAAGAGATAATGGCGTCCCCCGATTGGCAGGATCTAAAGGACAAGTGGAGCATCTAGACCGGCAGCGAACAGAGTTACCTAATTCCCGCCTGTAAGGGAGAAATCGCCGCGGGCAAGGTTAGGGCTCGTGACACAATGGCGACGCTAGCGGAATTTCTCCCGTACATTCTTTCAGGTACTGTTTGGACTCTTGGTTTGGTCGGCGGAGGCTTGGCAATAGGATTCATCATCGGCCTCCTTATGGCGGTAGGACAAGTTTACGGTAGCGAAGAAATCAAAGGATTCGTCCACGCCTACGTATGGTTCTTCAGAAGCCTACCACTACTCGTGCTTCTCTTTCTCTTCTACTGGGGGGTTTTCCCAGCTACCGGCTACAAGCTCGACCCGTTGGCCTGCAGCATTGTAGTTCTAGGCCTCCGGAGCGGCGCGTATCAGTCCCAAATATTCCGTGGCGCCATAATTTCTCTTGGAGGCACTCAACTGCTGGCAGCCCGCGCCTTAGGCATCAGCGAACCAAAAGCTGTGTTTCACATAGTCTTACCCCAGGCTTTGAGAATCTCAATGCCGGGATGGTCGAATGAATACGCGATAATGATCAAGGACTCTGCGATTACTTTCGCCTTGGGCGTTCTGGAGATCTTGACTAGAACAAGGTACGTGGTCATGGCCACCCATGAACCCCTGATCCCCTACTTTTTCGCCGGCGGGCTCTTCATAGTCCTAACATACAGCGGGACAAAAATCGTCAACGTGGTCTACGAAAGGACAAAGATACCAGGGTTAGTTGGGAGGATGTGAAATGGCTGACGGGGAGGTGGTGCTGAAAGTTGAGAACCTCCACAAGAGCTACGCAGACATCAAAGTATTGAATGGGGTTTCATTCGAAATAGACAGAGGACAGATCAAGGTCATATGTGGACCGAGCGGGTCAGGAAAGAGCACTCTACTCAGATGTTTGAATCTGTTGACCTATCCAGATAAGGGGCGCGTGTGGCTTGAGGAACAAGAGATAACTGGCCAGATAAGTGACGTAAACAAAGTGAGACAGAAGATCGGTTTCGTCTTTCAGGAATTCAACCTCTTCAACCATTTGACCGCCTTGAAGAATGTCAGCATAGCTTTGGAGATAGTCAAGAAGATGAAAAAGGAAGAGGCTAGAGACCTTGCCTTGAAGGAGTTGAGAAAGGTCAACCTGGGGGAGGACGCTCACAAATATCCGGCCGAACTTTCTGGAGGACAGAAGCAGAGGGTTGCAATAGCCAGAGCCCTAGCCATGAATCCGGTAATCATGTTCTATGATGAACCGACCTCAGCTCTAGACCCTCATCTAATCGGCGAAGTTCTAGACGTGATGAAAAAGCTGGCGCAGGAGAAGCTAACCAGCATTGTGGTCACCCATGAGATAGGTTTCGCCCGGTCAGTGGCTGACGAGATTATGTTTATGGGAGGTGGAACCATCCTGGAACGAGGCCGGCCTGATGAACTCATCTCGAACGCCAAGCACGAAATGGTAAGGCAATTCTTCAGGCGCATGAACGAACTCTACAGGAGGGAGGGGGAATAGGCTTCTGGGAGGAGTTTCTGCCGAAAGTACTCGCTGGATCTCTTATAACAGTTGAATTGATCCTGGTGTCAGTGCCCATCGGAGTTGCTTTGGCGATCACTTTGGCAGTGGCTCGAGTTTACGGGAACAGGCCTATCTCGCTTCTTGCGACCAGCATCGTGGGGATTTTTCGAGGTTTTCCTGCGATAGTCACGCTCTTCATCATTTTCTTCGCCCTTCCTGATGTGGGGGTTTTCTTCTCTCCGTACTGGTCAGCGGTTTTGGGATTCGTGCTTGTTACCGGCGCATACCAGTCGGAATACGTCAGGGGAGCCATACAGTCAATACACGTAGGGCAATCGTTGGCGGCGCAAGCGCTGGGGATGAACAAGCCACAGGAAATCATTCACATCATCCTTCCTCAAGCCATAAGGGCGGCTCTCCCGGGCATCTCAAACGAAATCATATACCTGATATTGTACTCATCGCTGGCTTCGTACATCGGAGTCGAAGAGATATTCGCCGTAGCGAGGAGTTTCAATTCCCTTGAGTTCAAACCCATCGAAATCTTCCTGACTGCTGGGTTGATTTACGCGGCGATGGCCACTGTTTGTTTCGCAGGTTTCAGAACAGTCGAGAGAAAACTAAGAATACCAGGATTGGAAGTAGCCCGTTGATGCGAAGGGGCGGAAATGATAGCTAACGAAGCCGTTCTAGTTCACGGAAGGTAGATTCTTTGCGCCTAACGAATGAAGAGGAACGAATTCTGAAAGGCGAATGTGGGGAAGGAGCACAGAAGGCAATGGAGCTGCTTGTTGCGATCGGGGAGGCATTCGATGCTGAAAGGATGATACCTGTAACCCGCGCACATGCTGCCTCCAGCGGGCAGGAGGGCGATTTGTACTTTGTTGAAATGCTCGCCAAAGGAGGCGCCTTCTGTAAAATTCCGACGACAACGAATCCAATCGCAGATTTCGAGTATTTTCAGAAGATCATTAACATCGCTGAGGAGCATGAGGAAGCATCAGTAGCTTGGAAGACAAAGAACTATTACAGGCAAATTGGCGCCATAATGAGCCAGTCCTGTATACCATATCTTGCAGAAAACATACCGGAATACGGCGAGCACGTTGCCTTCTCTGAATCTAGCGCCACACCCTATGTCAACTCCGTGATAGGTGCACTTACGAATCGTGAATCGATACAGACTGCTTTGGCGGCGGGTGTTATTGGTGAGACACCCGAGTTCGGGCTGCACTTGAAAGAAAACCGCAAGGGCACAGTGTTGGTCAAGGTTGAGGCGAACCTGAAAGACGCGTACAGCTTTTCGCTCTTGGGACAGTATGTCGGCAAGAAGATCGGCTATGGAATCCCTGTCCTCATTGGCATTGCACGGCGCCCCACAATAGACCAGTACATCAACCTATGCGCAATGACGAATACGACAGGTGCGATACCCATGTTCCATATACCGGGTTTCACCGCTGAAGCCAAGACTGTTGAGGAAGCCTTCGGCGGAAACGTCCCGGAAGACAGAATCATAGTGACAGATCACGAACTTCAACAAACTCAAATGGAACTTCAGACAGCCACCGGTGACGTGGATGTCGTCATACTTGGCTGTCCTCACTATAACCTAGACCAGATGGCCGAACTTGCCAGACTGCTGAAGGGAAAGAAGGTCCGCGACGACGTTTCTTTCTGGGTTAACACATCGGCCACGACTAAACTCCTTGCCGAGAGAACCGGTTATGTCGGAATCATAGAGGAATCGGGCGCCCATGTTGTAGTTGACACATGTATAGACATGTTCTGTTGGAACAACCTGAAAGAAAAGACAGGAATGACAGACTCACCTAAATGCGCATACTACAAGAGATTCGGGCCTGTTAAAGTGGGCAGTGTGGAAGAATGTGTAGCTGCCAGCGTCGAAAAGTGATGAAGCCATGGAAACCACCATTAGATGCCATAAGGTAGCGAAAGGCTTCGGACAAGGCGAAGCCCTTGTCTCCAGAGACACGATCTGCTTCTACCTAACCGACCCAAAGACAGGTACCGTGAGAGAACGAGCGCATCAACTGGAAGGAAAGACAGTGACAGGAAAGGTGCTGGTCTTTCCGTCAGGGAAGGCCAGTTCAGCAGTTCAAATGGACGGACTTGTGAAGTTGTTAGTGAATAATGCAGCGCCTACCGCTATGATAGTGAAAGACGTGGAACCAGTCCTTGTGGGATGCGCAGTGCTGACCAAGATACCCCTGGTCGATAGGCTGGAGAGAGATCCTTTTGAAGCCATTCACACAGGGGATTTCGTGAAAGTAGATGCAGACAAAGGCATTGTCACTCTGACAAGAAAGCAAGCCACGTGAGCACTCACGCTTTGGCGACAAACACCTCGGTTATTGGACAAGTACACAAGCTTCCTTGGCATGCACTCACTACGAGAGGGGATATGTGAGCGCATACTACTCACACAAGCTCTCTGCCACGCGGCTCAAGCAAGTCTACGACATAGCACCCCCTAGGGTCAGGCAATATCTCGACGCGGAGGTGAGTCATGTTTTGGAGAAGATTCAGCCAGGCGACCTCGTTGTCGAACTGGGATGCGGCTATGGACGGATTCTCCCTAAGTTGGCTGGAAAAGCAGAATGGGTGGTCGGGATCGACACCTCTGTTCCCACTCTCGAATTTGCCCAAGAGACCCTTGCAGCTATCCCGAATTGCTCCCTTTCTCGGATGGATGCGGTTAGGCTCGGTTTCCAAGACGGGGCTTTCGACTGCGTGATCTGCATTCAGAACGGGATTTCAGCGTTTCAAGTGGACCAACGAGCACTCGTCAGTGAAGCTATCCGCGTGACAAGACCCGGCGCCACAGTTCTCTTTTCAAGCTACTCAGACAAGTTCTGGAAAGACCGACTAGAATGGTTTGAGCTTCAATCAGAGGCCGGCCTCCTAGGAGAGATCGACTACGAGAAGACAAAGGACGGTGTCATCGTATGCAAGGACGGCTTCACAGCAACAACCGTCCGCAGTGAGGATTTCCTTGCACTGACCACCCAACTCAACGTCGACGTGCAAATCGTCGAAGTAGACGAATCGAGCTTGTTCTGTGAAATAATACGATCTTCCTAGAGTCCAGAGAAATGACGCAAAATGAGGACCCTTTCCTTGGCGGATTAACTGTTCCCGAATTTGCGCAACTTTGACACCAAGACACCCAAGCTTTGAAATTCCTAGACCTGCCTCATGGGCGAGTGATGAGCCGACCGTCTAACTCGTGGACTTCAAACCGAGAAGTGAAATCCAAACCTGCGCAAAACGAGAGCAACCCGAAAACAAGGCGATTGCTCCTAAGACACAGAGAAAGTGCTCCAAACCTCAATGTTCGATGGCGGGCGGGGAGGGATTTGAACCCCCGACCACAGGCTCCGGAGGCCTGTGCCCTATCCTGGCTAGGCTACCCGCCCGTTGCACAGAAGCACGAGCACGATCTATATGGGATGGATGTGAAAAACTAGCGCCTTGGTTTTGGACAGATCACATAGCTCCACAGAAAAAGAAATGGCGACCCCTTGTTGGAGCCGTTCATGGCGGCAAACGAACTTTAAAAAGCAGGACCTCTGCGCATGCAGCAGACACCCTCCCTATGGGAAAATGATCACGTTGGCGAATGTTCTTCAACGCTTTCATGAAGAGTGTTTTGGAACCCTGAAAGAGGCGCTAAAGAGAACGTTTCCGGACTGGGCGGACAAGATACCTCGCCTTACGGTACCACCCACTTTTGAGTTCGGCGAGCTCTCCTCCTCAATCGCCTACGAAATCGCAACGGCGAACCAACGCAAGCCACAGGAAATCGGTGCTCTGATTCACAAGCAAGTCGCAATAAGGGAGGGATCACTCATCGCTGCAGTAGAGCACGTATCAGGGTACATCAACTTCAGACTGGAATACCGGATCGCAGCAAACCTGATCCTGAGCGCGGCGTTGCAGGAGGATGAAACTTACGGAGTTGAGAAGACTGCAGTTCCCATCAGAGTGTCAGTCGAACACACCAGCGCAAATCCAAGCGGCCCCCTAACGATGGGCCACGCTCGAAACGTCATCCTAGGCGACTCTATAGCTCGCCTCCTGAGAGCTCGGGGTCACCACGTAAACAGAAGGTTCTACGTTGACGATGTTGGAAGGCAAGTCTCGATACTCGCCTATGGTTACAGACTACTTGACCAACCGGAACCTGAAGGAAAGGTAGACCATTGGTTAGGACGACTTTATGCCTGCACGAATTGCGGCCTACAGGTGCAGGCGATCAAGAAGAAACTGAGATCAATTCCCGACGATCCGGATCGATCGGAAGAGAAACTGGATCTCCAACGCAGCCTAGACGAATGGGTAGGCATTGCTGCAGAACTCGAGAACCTTGACAAAGAGCTTTTCGCAAGGGTCGTCGACGCCATCAAGTCCGAGCCGGATCCTGAGGCCGCCGTTGAGGAAATAGGACGGAACTACGAGAAAAATGATCAAACAACCGTGGCCCTCGTCCGAAAGGTCGCCGATCTATGCCTCAATGGGATCAAGGCCACCCTCACGAGCATGGACATCACCTTCGATACTTGGGACTGGGAGAGTGAACTAGTATGGGAAGGTCACGTCGACAAAGCATTGGCGAGGCTCCGAAAACTACCTTTCATCAGACTCGAAGGTCCATCAGCCTCATTAGATGTCAACGCGATAGTCGATGCATATTCGCTCAGAGAAATGTTCCGACTTTCAGAGAACTATGAAGTACCCGCGCTTACCCTGATTCGCAGTGATGGAACGACACTCTATCCCACCCGTGATATTGCCTACACACTCGTCAAATTCGCGGACTCGGAGATGGTAATCAACGTGATCGCCTCAGAGCAAAGCCTTCCGCAGCTCCAAATTCGCCTTGCGCTCTACGCACTAGGAGAAACGAATGCAGCGAAGAACCTGATTCATTATGCGTACGGGCTCGTGGAGCTTCCAGGTGTCAAGATGTCCAAACGCAGAGCGCATTACATTACGCTGGATGAGGTGATTGAACAGGCCAGTAGAAGGGTTGATGAGACGATGGCTCAGAGGAAGGAAGAACTCGGAACAGGCGAATCTGACACAGTAATCCGTGCCATAGCTCTCGGCGCAATAAAGTTCGCAATGCTAAGCGTCAATAATGCCAAGAATCTGACTTTCACTTGGGACCGGGTCTTGAGCCTCGAACGGAATAGCGCTCCATTCATCAACTACGCGTACACGAGAGCAGGGAGTATCCTCCGCAGACTCCGCGAAATCCCGAAAACCGCCAACTTGTCTTTACTTACTCACCCACTTGAACGACTTCTAATATTCAAAATTGGTCAGATGCCTGAGGTCTTTCGGGAAGCGGCTGACCAACTGAAGCCGGAAGAGCTAGCAACCTACGCGAACGCCATAGCCGAGAAGTTTCATGAGTACTACGAAAAGGTCGATGTGATCCATGCTGACGAGGAAGTTAAGAACGCGAGAGCAGTATTGGTTAGATCGATTCAGATAGTTCTGCGAAATGCGATGGAACTACTCGGGATCAAAGTAAGCGAAAGGATGTAAGTCATTGGCAACAAGGGGACTCACGAAAACTGGGCTCAGACGAAGAACTCGCTTCTTCAACCCGGCTTTGAGCTTGAAAAGCATCTACGATAAGCTGTTCCTTTTTCTTTTCGTCGTGGATCTGATCCTTCGCGTCCTATGGCTTGACAAGCCTAGCGGCTCGTTGATCTTCGATGAATGGTACTATGTCAATGTGGCGCGCGTGATCCTTGGCATTCCGCAGAGTGTAGGCGCCGATGGAAAACCGCCATACATCAACGTGCCATCAGGGTTGGATCCTAACCACGAACACCCGCCCCTCGCCAAACTACTAATCGCACTCTCCATGTACTTCCTCGGAGACAATGGATTCGGATGGCGCATTCCGAGCGTAATCTTCGGATCGATAAGCGTGCTAGTCTTCTACCTATTGATGAAGAAGATTGCGAGATATGAGCCGCTGCCGCTGATAGCAGCCTTCCTCTTCTCATTTGACAACCTGATCTTTGTCCAGAGCAGAATTGCGATCTTGGATATCTTCACTTTAACCTTCATGCTGCTGGGGTTCTACTGGTACTTTGCCGGGCGCCCATACCTGAGCGCAATCGGGATGACGCTTAGCACTCTATGCAAGATCACTGGAGCCGCAGGGTTCATCGTGATCACGATAGTGCACGCTGCGCGATTTGTGAAGGATCATCCCAAGTCACGGCCGTGGAATGATCTTTTCGGTTGGTTTGAGAAATATGCGGCAACCTATGTCGTGTCATTCCTTCTCATTCTCACAGTACTTGATCGCCTATGGGTTGGATACTCGAACCCATTCGAGCACCTTCAGTTTATCCTAAACTATTCGACTTCTCTGGTTTCTTCGTGCCCCAACGGGATCATTAGCTGCCCGTGGCAATGGCTCATAAACCAAGTTCAAATACCATACCTCACCGTGAATGTAGAGATCACTGCAGGCAATGCGACAAAAAGGTTCGATTCCATCGCGTTCGTCGGCGCCATGAATCCCGCGATATTGTATCTCACTATACCTGCGATGCTATACGCTGGTTACGACTGCTATCGGAAGAAGAGTGATTTCGCACTATTTACGTTGGTCTGGTTCGCGGTAACATACCTGCCATACTATCCGGCTGTTCTCCTCGGGCATAGGGTCACATACCTCTTCTACTTCCTGATGACAATGCCGGCCGTGTGTGCTGGCGTTGCTTACATGGTGGCCGAACAGAATCCACCAAAACTGGTCGTCTTGTTCTACCTCGCGGTAGTCATAGTCAGCTTCTACTTGATGTTCCCCTTCAAAGTCATTCCATCATAACCCCTGCTAGGATTGGGTGGTTCGTTGCTGAACCTCACGAAAGGCAACTTTCCGAACCGAAATCGACAAATACGAATCTTGGGCCTAACAGGACTGCTGCAAGGGTTACAGCAGTATCACAGATCGCCCACCGCTAGGAGGTGACATAAGCTTGGCTCAAGGAGAGAGAACTGCTCCCCAGACGCCGCCGACGAAGGGACGAGAACCAATACCGCCGGACACGATCCTGATAGGAAAGAAGCCAATAATGGCGTACGCGACCGCCGTCATGATGCATCTCCAGTCTGGTGCTCAGGAGCTCACCGTTAAAGCCCGAGGTAGAGCGATTAGCACCGCAGTCGACGTGGTGGAAGTAGTGCGTCGGAGATTCTTCGCAGGTAAGCTTGTCATCAAGGATGTGAGTATCGGCACACAGGTCATTGGGGAGGGCAGCGACTCACGAAACGTGTCCACGATCGAAATCAAAATAACCAAAACGGGATGATACGCCTACCAACATTCTTCGCACGATACCCGCACACTTGGACGAGCCGATTCCCTTTCTATTTGTCCGTGATCTTCGTAGATTGCCATGGCTAGTTCGATCAGCGTATGTTGGATCTCAAAAGAAAGTTGTGGCATCAACATCGTTCCATCGTGCGGGAGTGGTTTTGCGCAAACTGCCCCTTGCCCCTATTCTATCGGCGATCAGAATGGCCCCGCGCCCTCGTTCGTCCTTGTCGATTATGAGAAACTACTTTCAGTGACTCACTCATTCTTGACAGCTTTCTTTCACGAAATTTGAATAGTGTTCGTTCGGGTACGAACGATAAACAACCAAAATTGTTGCAAACACAAACGAGAGGTTTGGGTTTTGACGCATGGATTCCTTAGCGATTGGGAAAGAGAGCCGAAGGAACCGCTGATCTCACGCGTTAGCGGTCGATTTCATCACAAGACCCCATTGAAGGAGCAGTTGGCTACAACCATATACAGACTCAAGGTCCAGCAGAACAAACTTGAGTCGGCTTCTATGCGAATGCAGCAACACGACCGAGACATTTTCTCCAGATGTGTCAACGCCCAAATGACGCATGACCCTGCACGAGCGGCAATGTACGCGAATGAGTGCGCCGAAGTGCGCAAGATGGCAAAAGTCACTCTACAATGCCAAATCGCACTTGAACAAGTCTCCCTTAGGCTGGAAACAATAGAGGAATTCGGTGATATCGCACGGATGATGGCGCCTGTTGCAAGCGTTGTGCACTCGATAAAGAACCAGATCTCAGGCGTAATTCCCGAGGTCGGTTTCGAGCTAAGTGAGATCGGAGAAGTGCTGAACGGCGTCGTCGTGGAAGCTGGAGAAGCGACCGGTAGCGCTTACGATATGGAGGCTTCGAGCGCAGAGGCTCAGAGAATCCTAGGCGAGGCAAACGCGATAGCTGAACAACACATGAAGGAGAAATTCCCAGACTTGCCTGCTTCCGGACAGGCAGAGCCACGGAGAGCAGGCGAAAGCGCGGTTCTCCATTGAGGAGTTGTAGGAATTGACCGTGACCGTCGAAGAGATCGGAAAATACCTTGGAAAGCCTCTTGACGACGCAATGGGACGGCCAGTAGGCAAGATGGTCGGGATAACGGCCGACATCAAGGATCAAGTTACTGCCATTCAGGTGGCGGAGAACGATGGCGAAGTAGTCCAATATCCAATCAACTTCGTCAAGGTGATCGAAGCAGGTCCTATTCTTCTTCAAATATGGCGTGTTGAGACTGAGGATCTCAGAAGAGAATACGATATCATCAAACGAAGAAGCCAAGCTCTGGATTTGCTGTTGAAGGATGGTGACATTGATCAACTCGAATACAAGCAACTACGCGAGAGTTACGAGGACCTGAACAAGAAGATCAGCGAAAAACGCGACACCTTACTGGACGCTCTAAAGCGCCTGGAATCGAAGCTTGAACAGCAGATTAGAGATCTTCAAACCGCTTTGACGAACAATAAGATGCTCTATACCTCTTCAGAGATCGACGAGCAGACCTATCGGGCAGTCACGGAATCAATTCGTTCGGTACTCGAAATATCCAGAAAAGAAAGAAAGGATGTCGATGGCACGCGAGAATTCCTTCTGCGCATCAATTCCCCCGAGGTCGCCAAGGAAACTAGCCCAGTTGTAATCCCTGTAACCACTCCGCAAGATGTCGTCGTAATAAGAATGAAAGAACCAACGGAAGCGTAACACGGGGTGCATAGCCTTCTCGATCATCAAGAAGCTTGAGGACAAGATACACCCTACACCTCTAAAAGAGAGAATTGAGCACGCATCCTTCAGATTACGCGCACAGCTTGACAAACTCGAACACATGTACAGCCGACTTCAGCAACGTGACAAGGACCTTTTCCAACGTTGCGTCGGCGCACAGGTTTCAAAAGATTTCGCACATGCTAAGATCTATGCCAACGAGTCCGCGGAGATCAGGAAAATAGCGAAAGTTGTCCTGGGTAGCGAGCTTGCTCTCGAGAAGGTAATCCTCAGACTCGAGACCGTTGAAGAGTTCGGCAACATTATGTCACAAATGGCCCCAGTGATGAGTATAGTCAAGGAGACAAAATCCAAAATCGCGGGAATAGTCCCACAGGTCGCAAGCGAACTAGATGAGGTAAATGGTCTGCTGGGTGACCTCACCGACGAGTCCGGTGAAGTGATCTCAACAAACATTCCAGTTGAAGCAACGGATGCCGAAGCGAAGAAGGTGCTTGAGGAGACAGGTCTCGTAGCAGAACAGAGATTGCGTGATCAGTTTCCTGACCTGCCAACCCTCGAGTCACAAGGTTCAACAAAGGGTTTTGAAATCGCTGAATCGGCAACTGGTGCACGTGCGCTCAATGAAGATTTGCAGGAGCAAGTATACCGGTACGCAAGACAGCAGGACGGCGAACTGGACATACAATCTTGCGCTGATTACCTAGGTACCTCTCCACATGAAGTAAGGAACGCCCTCGAACGACTGCGTGATGCGGGAAGGGTCATATTCGAATAGGAACGGTCGCGGGAGCGCATATTCGATGCAAATGTCACCCTCACAGGAACTTGAGCAAATGGCAGTAAAATCTGCGAACGAAGCCACACAGTTCGACAGGCAGGGCGCCAAAGGGACCGCAATATCGCGCTACGAACGCACAGTGGAAATACTTCTGAGACTATGCGCGCTGTATCCGGAAGCTCCTCAGAACAGACTCTACATGGAACAAGTCGACAGTTGCAGACGACGAATAAGAGCCCTGAAAGACCAGGATGGGCACCTGAACGATGTGGATCAGTCCACATCCAGACATCCTATGAAGCTAGAACAATTCGCCTTGCCTGAGAAACCAAGCGTCAAGTGGAGTGAAATCGCTAATCTTCACGACGCCAAGAAGGCTATTGAAGAGACTGTAGTCTTCCCAGTCAAACGTCCTGACCTATTCCCATTAGGGTGGGCGAGAGGAATCCTCTTCTTTGGCCCACCCGGCTGTGGCAAGACGTTGCTAGCTGCAGCCATAGCCACCGAGATCGACGCAGCCTTCTACAGCGTGGACGCTGCTTCGATAATGTCGAAATGGCTCGGTGAATCTGAGAAAAATGTTGCAGGACTCTTCTGCTCTGCACACAAAGCAGCAGAAGGCGGGAATCCTGTGATAATATTCATTGATGAAATAGATTCTTTGGTAGGAATACGAGGAGATGAAGTCGGCGGAGAAGTCCGAACACGCAACCAGTTCCTGAAAGAGATGGACAATATCCTCGACAAAAAACGCGTAAGTCACGTCTACGTCATAGGCGCCACAAACAAACCGTGGGCCCTTGACGAACCATTCATACGGCGATTCCAGAAGCGGATCTATGTGCCACTCCCAAAGGCGGAAGCAAGACGGGAGATGTTCGCAATCTATGCTCAGGACCTGAAGTTAGGACCGGATGTTGATCTGGACATCTTGGTCGAGAAGACTGAAGGATACTCTGGCAGCGATTTCCGCGACATTTTCCAAAATGCTCAGACGAAGGTCGTTCGCGAATACTTTGAAGGCAACCTGGCTGAGACTCAGGGACATGTTCGTTCAATCACTATGGACGACTTCAAGGAGACGCTTAGAAGACGGAAACCGAGCGTTTCTCCACAGATGCTCAACCTGTATGATAAGTGGTTTGAGACCTACAAGGCATTGTGAGGAGGTATCGAGATGATTGACTCTACAGATTTCAAAATCCTGGCGGAGCTCGTTGAGAACGCCAAGTATTCCTTCGTAGAAATTGGTCGCAAACTGAGCCTGCACCCGAACGTTGTTGCATACCGAGTGAACAAACTTGAGAGGGCAGGAATCATCAAAGACTACAGAGCAGAGCTAGACTTGGAGAAACTCGGTGTCGCAGAACAAATCCTCGTAGGAGCAAGCTTTCCACGCGACGTCGAGCGAGATGACGTTATCCAGAAGATAACAGCGATTCCGCAGACCGTCAAGGTGGTAAGCTCTCTCGGCGAGCCTGAAAGCTTGGTCTTTCTCGTTGGAAAGAACAAGTCTGAAATTGAGAAACTAATGTCGAAGCTCAGATCGTTCAATCTGAAGATTGAGTACACGGGCTCGATCATTAGAATCTTCGAAGAAGGAAGACTCGGCAACCTGCTTAAGCTACTCGCCAGTGAGCACGAAGGAGCAGAGATTCAGGATGGCAAGGGTTCGTTAACAAAAGGGGGGATAGCTTGAATGTTTAGAGAAAAAGTATCGTGGACAAAACAAATCAAGGAGGCTTTGCGCCCTACGCCAATAGGGCAGCGAATCAACCAATGCCTCTTCAAACTCAAAGTTCAACAAAGAAAACTGGAAAGAACATCTTATCACATGCAGCAGCGCGACCAAACAATGTACGGCAAATGTGTCCTAGCCACCCAAGGCAAGAACACGCAGCTCGCATCCATGTATGCCAACGAGTGCGCTGAACTGAGAAAGATGGCGAAAGTGGTGTTGCACAGCCAACTCGCCCTGGAACAAGTCACCCTGCGACTGGAGACCATACATCAGTTTGGGGACATAGCCCACACGATGATGCCTGTGGCAAACGTCGTAAAGGTACTAAAGTCGCAACTGGAAGGAGTCATGCCAGAGGTCTCCCTAGAACTTTCAGAAGTCAATGAAACACTTGAAGGATTAGCAGTTGAAGTCGGCGAGACAACAGAGACATCCTTCGACACAATGTCATCGACCGAAGAAAGTCAACACATCCTCCAGGAAGCAAACGTGGTCGCAGAACAGAAGATGAAAGAGCGGTTCCCTGAGCTCCCTCCGATACCAGCCCACGAAGCCAGAGTGTAATCTGAGAGATCTGAACCCTGTTTTTCCCCTTCTATTTTCAATTAGTTTTTCTTACTGTTGCACTATCTGCAAGTAGAGGTGCAACCTAATGGTAGTGGTCAGCAAAGTTCTCTCCCTCAGCACATCGCAGAGAAGGCAGCTTATTGACATCACGGACCAAGTCCAGAACTACGTTAGTGGCGGCTGGGTGCACGATGGAATATGCACCATAAGCGCTCCTCATGCCACTGCAGCCATCATTGCCAACGAGAATGAGAACGGCTTGGTCAGGGACATACTTGCTAAGATCGAAGACTTGTTCCCTGAATCATCACGATACGCTCACAACGCTATCGACGACAACGCAGATGCCCATCTGGCGGCAGCCTTTCTAGGTCATTCGAGAAGCTTTCCCATAACCAAAGGCAGGCTTGTAAGAGGGACATGGCAGAACATCTTCCTAGTAGAGCTTGACGGCCCGCGCTCTCGACGGGAGATTCATCTGCAATTGATCGGGGACGGCTAGGGCCCTGTAAGGGATTCAAGCGATATCACTTCTTCAACGCGTCAAGAGACAAGTTTTAGGACTCGTAGACCTAATAGCCCAGAAACGAAGCCAAATCGTCGAAGGTATGAGAACTGACTGAGGAAAACAATCTGGCATGGGCAATTGGCGGCCCGCAAGGAAGTGGAATCAATTCAGTTGCAGAAACCTTCGCCAAAGCCTGCGCTCGCGGCCGGCTCTATGTCTTCGCGAACATCGAGTACCATTCGAATATCAAGGGCGAGCATAGCTATTATCGAGTACGCGTTTCAAATCGAGACGTGCAATCGCATGTTGACTGGATCGACCTTTTAGTCGCTCTTGACAAAGAGAGCTTGTTCGGAGATCTGCACAAGCAGTACCCCACGCACGATGGGCATAGGCATGAGGTTAGCCCAGGTGGCGGCATAATTTACGATGCTGCCCTCAGACTGAAGCCCGAGGACATAAGCCGACCCGACGTCAATCTATACCCAGTTCCATATCAAGAAGTACTACTAGGCGCACTCAAAGAAACCGGCCATGACAAGGAACTCAGCAAGTACCAAGTAATGACCAACACAGTTGCATTCGGCGCTTCTGTGGCACTGATAGACTACGACTTCGACATTGTAGCCGAAGCCATTAAGAAAGGTTTCACCGGAAGAAAAGCGGCGCTAGGGGAGTTGAACGTAAGAGCCGCCCGACATGGATACGACTTCATGAAGAAAACTTTCCACGACGATTCTGCGTACAAGCTTCATCCCGTTCCGTCGAAGGAGAAGCGCATGCTCATCAAGGCAGTCCAAGCCGTGGGAATCGCCAAACTGAGGGCAGGATGCACATTTCAGACGTACTACCCGATCACCCCCGCTACCGACGAGAGTGAATACCTGGAGAATCATCAAAAGGACTACAACACTGTGGTCGTTCAGACAGAGGACGAGATATCAGCAGTGCTGATGGCTACAGGCGCGGCGCATGCGGGAGTACGCGCTGCGACATCAACATCTGGACCGGGATTCTCCCTGATGGCTGAAGGACTAGGTTGGGCGGGGCACACGGAAGCACCCGGCCCGGTCGTGATTCTATACCAGCGGGCTGGACCGTCAACCGGACTACCCACAAGAACCGAGCAAGGAGATCTCCAATTCGTCCTCCATGCTGGCCACGGCGAATTTCCGAGAATAGCACTGGCTCCTGGGGACGTAGTCGAGTGCTTCTACGACACATTCGACGCATTCAACTACGCTGAAAGATTCCAGATGCCGGTCATCGTAATAGCCGATAAGTTTCTAGCTTCAAGCTACCGCACCGTCCCAATCTTCGACACGTCCCACCTCCAGATTGATCGCGGACAAATACTCAGTGAATCTGACCTGGCTGCAAGGTCGTTGTACAAACGGTACGAACATACACCGCTTGGCGTGTCACCTCGAAGCCTACCTGGAACACGCGGCGGAATTTTCCATACCACAGGCGACGAGCACGATGAGTTCGGCCACATAACGGAAAACTCAGAGAACAGGGTCAAGATGATGCAGAAGCGTATGCACAAGCTTCAGTTAGCTGCTGAGGCGATTTCCGATTCGAAGAAAGTGAACTTCTTCGGGCCGAAACAGGCCGATGTGACGATCGTCGGCTGGGGTTCGACGAAGGGACCGATACTCGACAGCATCCAAGACCTAGAGGTAGACGGGATCAGATGTAACTTCCTTCAGGTCAGATACATGAGCCCATTTCCAACCGGACTGATTACAAAGTATCTCTCAAACGCGAAGAGGAGAGTGCTAGTTGAGGGCAACTATTCGGGACAACTTGGCGCCTTGATTCGTGAGCACACAGGGATAACCATGAACAGCAAGATACTCAAGTACAATGGACGCCCATTCTCCCAGAACGAAGTGTACGAAGGAGTGAGGGAGGCAATCAAGAACGGCGTGAAGGAGGTGGTGATGGCGCATGCCTGAGCTAAATGACTACAGGACGAAGGTTCACAACGACTGGTGTCCGGGCTGCGGCGACTTTGGAATATTGAACGCAGTGCAAATGGCTCTGCTCGAACTCAAGTTGAAGCCTCACCAAGTCGCCATATTCTCTGGAATCGGTTGCTCAGGAAAGACACCGCACTTCGTCAGCACATACGGTTTCCACACCCTTCATGGAAGAGTACTTCCAATCGCAACCGGCGCCAAACTTGCCAACACGGCACTCACGGTGGTCGCGGTCGGGGGAGACGGTGATGCTTACGGAATTGGCGCAGGTCACTTTGTCAACACAGGAAGGCGAAACCTTGACTTCACCTACGTCGTACATGACAACGGTGTCTACGGCCTAACGAAAGGGCAAGCGTCACCGACTTTGTCTAAAGGCCTCAGGACGAAATCGATGGCAGCTCCGGCAATCGTGGAAGGCATCAACCCACTCGCAACGGCAATCAGCGCAGGATACACTTTCGTTGCAAGGAGCTACGCACTTGACGTGAGGCATCTGAAAGAGACACTGAAAGCTGCCATTCTCCACCAAGGAAGCGCACTGGTGGACGTACTCCAAACCTGTCCAACATACAACGACATCAACACAAAAGAGTGGTATGCGGGCGCAGACTTAGAAACGAAGGCACCCAGGCTCTACAAGCTGGAAGAGACAGGATACGATGGGAGCGTTAGGGACCCAGCTGACGCACACGAAGTCAACGAAAAGAAAGGACAGGCAATAATCCGATCCTTTGAATGGGGAGAGAAGATCCCGATAGGAGTCTTCTACAGGATTCAGAAACCGACCTTCGAAGACATGCTAGCAATCAGAATGCCAGCGTACAAGGAAACCCCGCTCGTCAAGCAGGATCCATTTCACAGAGATGTAACGCAGCTCCTCGAGTCTCTCGCTTGAGGCCCTTCGCCCTACTTTCCATTCTTTCCCTTCTTTCCGTGCACACCCGGAGTCGTCATGGCGTAAGGATCTAAGATCTCATCCAACTGCTCCTTACTCAGAAGCTTCTTGTCTAACACGACCTGCCGCAGTGTAATTCCGCGAGCGAGAGCTTCCTTCGCGACTTCGACAGCTTTCTCATAACCAATGAACGAGTTTAGCGCCAGCGCTACACCCCTACTCTTTTCAAGGAGCGTTCTACAGCGATCCTCGTTGGCCCTAATTCCCCTAACGAGTCGGTCTGTGAAGCTCTTGATAGCGTTTGTCAGTATCAGCAATGACTGAGTAAGATCGTATGCGATCACAGGCATCATCACATCCACTTCGAATTGGCCTGCCTGCGCCGCTATCGATATTGTCAAATCATTTCCAATAACCTCGAAGCAGACCATGTTCAGCATTTCCGCAATGACTGGGTTCACTTTTCCTGGCATTATCGAGGATCCCGGTTGCACAGGTGGAAGCGTTATCTCTCCGATTCCCGTGACAGGCCCGGAACTCATCAAGCGGAGGTCGTTGGCGATCTTAGTGAGATCTACACTCAAGGTGCGAAGTGCACCGGAGAGTTCAACAAAATCGGCTATGGACTGCATCAGCGCGGCGAAGTTGCGCGCCTTTCTGAATCTGAGGCCGGTGTACTTGCTCAGATTGCTGACGGCCAGTTTGATATATCTTGGATCAGCATTAAGACCTGTCCCGACGGCTGTCCCACCGAGATTCAACTCTAGGATTCTCTCAACAGCTTTCTCGACTCTCTCTAGGTCATCACCGATCATGCCTGCATAGGCTGCAAACTCCTGCCCCAGACGGATGGCGGACGCATCCTGTAGATGCGTGCGACCGGATTTGACTATGTGGTCGAACTCCTTCGCCTTTGCTGCAAATGCGCTCTGGAGATCCTTCAGTACAGACTTCAATGGTTCTGCCATGAGCGCAGATGCGACGCGGATAAACGTTGGAAATGTGTCGTTTGTTGATTGACCCATATTCACGTGGTCGTGTGGGTTGACGAATCTGTAGTCACCCTTCTTTTCCCCTAGGATTTCATTAGCTCGATTTGCCAAAACCTCGTTGGCATTCATGTTATGCGAGGTGCCGGCTCCCGCTTGGAAGACGTCGACTACAAACTGATCTACGAGCCTACCCTGCAAGATCTCGTCAGCTGCCGATACAATCGCCTTCCCAATCCTCGCGTCAAGCAACCCCAGGAAGAGATTGGCTTCTGCAGTAGCCTTCTTTACCAAGACCGTGGCTCGAATAAACTCAGGCAGTGGTCTTGTTCCACTAATCGGGAAGTTATCAACTGCACGGGCCGTTTCGCCACCGTAATAGGCGTTCATAGGAACCTGGACAACACCTAGTGAATCGTGCTCTGTTCTTGTTTGTTGAGTGGCGGACATGAGTCAATCACCGGTCAGAGTTTGTTTGGTCAAAAATAAAGGCAGTTCCCCAAAGCTATACAGCTTAAAGCATAGTGTCTCTTATCGAAAACCGATGCCGTCAATCATGAAAGGAGAGCATCAAGGCGCTCTGAGAACTTGTCAGAAACAAAGGAAGAACAGACTCTACGCCGAGGAGTTGGCTGGTACGGTTCCTTCGCCATGGGGTATGCCGACGTTGGAGCCGACATTTACGTCGCAATAGGTCTCGTAGCTCTCTATGCTGCCGGAGCTTCACCCTTAGCGTTCCTGATCGCCTCACTGACCTACATCACAACCGGTCTAGCGTATTCGGAGCTAGCAACCACTTATCCGTATGCGGGTGGCGCACACATCTACGCGATGAAGGCATTCAATGACCTCACAGGGTTCATAGCCGGCTGGGCGGTGATGCTGGATTACACTGTTGACATTGCCCTATTCGCGCTCGCATCGGCAGGATACCTGAGCTTCTTCTTTCCATGGGTGAGGGGTGGACGTCTGGCCATCACATTCGCCGGGTTAAGGCTTAGCGTTCCTCATCTTGGACTTATCGCGGCTTTTCTCATCCTTGGCCTCCTAATGGTGAACATCATAGGCATCAGAGAATCATCCTTGTTTAACGAAATCCTTGTTTCATTGGATTTGGTCGTTGAGGCCGTCATTCTAATCTTCGGACTAATACTTGCGTTCAATATCGCTCAGTTTCTCGGCCAACTGTGGACCTTCGGTTCACCGACGCCCCATATCAACATCGCATACTCCCTACCGAGCCTGGGGATCCAAGAACAGAATTTCATCTACGGAATAACCTTAGCGATGACCTCGTTTATTGGAATCGAGTCGATCGCACAGGCAGCGGAAGAGACACGCCGTCCGGACAGGTGGATTCCTCGAGCGAACAAACTATCAATCATCTCGGTTGTCATCTTCGCCGTAGGCCTCTCAACCGTGAGCATGGGCATGATGAGATGGCAAGACCTCGCGGCTGCAAGCAATGACCCGATAAGTGCGATTGCAGCTCGAATTCCCATCCTGGGGATCTACCTAGCCCCAATAGTAGCCCTGACGGGGTTTGCAATCTGCTACGTCTCCACGAACACCGGTGTAATAGGTGTCTCGCGAATTGTATTCTCGATGGGGCGATTCGATCTACTTCCGCGATGGTTCTACAAGGTCCACCCGAAATTCAAGACGCCCATCCGGACGATCTTGGTTTTCGGAGCAATTGGCATTGCCCTTGGATTGATTGGCGAACTGACCTTCGTCGCCGACCTCTACAACTATGGAGCGCTGCTGTCCTACATCATAGTCAACATTTGCCTTATCGTGCTCCGCAACAAAGAGGCAGGCGCATTTCGCGCATGGAAAATACCTGGCACAATTACGGTAAGGCTAGGAGAACGCAAGTTCTACGTGCCGGTGATCAGCGTTCTTGGCGCAGTCTCATGCGCCGTCCTCTGGGGACTGATACTCGCCTTTCACGAAGGCGGCCGTGTCCTGGGAACAGCTTGGGTGCTAATTGGAGTGGTAGGTTTCATCGCACTTCGTAGAATGAAACATATGCCAATATTGACGGCGGAGACAGGGAAACGAATCATGCCTGGCGGTTACGTCATGAACGCCGTGGTGCTCGTCAGAACTCCTGAGGATGAAGAGACAGTAGTCTCTTCGATCCATGATGCGTTGGACACCCGCTTCCGCATCACATTGCTCAACATCATCGATCCAACCGATCTCGGCCTAAGCACTGATGAGTTGAAAGGCTACTCACAGATTAAGGAGCACGAAGCACAATCGGCAGCCGAACTTCTGTCGATCGCTAAGAAGCTAAGATCGATGGGCTACGAAGCGTTGACTCGCGTCGAAATTGGGCCCTTCAACGAGATTGTCGATCAAGAGGCAGCGGCCGACAAGAACGATGTCATAGTGCCCATCAGGCGGAGAACGTTGAAAAGTCGATTCGATGAGGAGAGAGAAGATTCCATTATGGCGATACTATCTAAATACCCTGGCAAGGTAATGATACTCAGGAGACCAAGATGATGTCGGGCGGCATTCTTGTTGTTCTGGATGTCACGGCCAAATCTCAAGAGCTAGATCGAGTCGCACAAACCCTTCGAGACATACCCGAAGTAAGTGACCTGTACGAAGTCACGGGAGAGTATGATCTGGTTGCGCTCATCAAAACCGATTCCATTACGTCCTTGAGAAATCTGTTGAAGAATAAGATCCTCTCCATCGAAGGAATAAGCGGCACAAACACGTTGGTCATAATCCACACCCACAAACGCCTGGGTAAAGTGGTGGATGAGTAACGACGATCGACAGCAAGTCACAATCGTCCACCTCTATCAAGATTCTTATCCCAATAGGCAATCTTGTAAGCAAGGAACTGATCACTCGTGCTCTTCATGTCTTATCCGCGTTCAAGAACCCGACAATCGTTCTCTTGCATGTTGTCGAAGTGCCCAGCAGAACAGGGGTGCTCGACCCTGAGCCCTATCGCGATGAAATCAGCAAGGCCGAAACAAAACTGAATGATCTCGCGAAATGGCTGGCAGACCAAGGCCTGGGAGTATCAGTCAAAGTAAGAGTTGCACGCAACATTGCTGAAGGTATCGTTGAAGAGACAGATAGGGACGGCTATCTGATCGTATTTCTCATGAAACGAAAGCTCACAAAAGGTTGGAAGCGCTTCTTTGCCAGAAGCGTCAGTGAAAGGGTTGTCCGTTCCGCTGACTGTCTGGTCATGACAGCCCCCTTACAGCACCCCTCACGCCACGGTCCTGAGTCCAGCAAACACTAAATAAGGAAATGAGCTACTCGAACCTAACACGCGAAGGCAGTGACATATGCACATCTCCGGTGTTTTAGTTCCACGCAACTAGGCAACGAGTACAGACTGAATTTGCGAATCGGTTTTCGAGCGTGATGTTAGAATGAGTAAAGAAATCGGAATTACTGTAAAGAAGGCTGACAACTTCTCCGAATGGTATACGCAACTAGTGATGAAAGCCGAGCTTGCAGACTACGCCGCAGTAAAGGGTTTCATGGTTCTTCGACCTTACGGATACTCTCTCTGGGAGAGAATCAAGGAATCACTGGATCGCAGACTAAAGGAGACGAATCACGCTAATGCCTACTTCCCGCTACTTATCCCCGAGAGCTTTCTGAAGAAAGAGGCTCAACACTTCAGGGGCTTCACTCCGGAAGTCTTCTGGGTAACCCACGCCGGAGAGAACGCCCTTTCTGAACGACTTGCCGTACGACCCACATCGGAAACGATAATCTATGATGCCTACTCGAAATGGGTTCGAAGTTGGCGCGATCTTCCTCTTCTCATCAATGTGTGGAACTCGGTGCTTCGCGCCGAGATTACGGCAACCCGACCGTTCATAAGAACATCCGAGTTTCTGTGGCAGGAAGGCCACACGGTACACGCTACAAAGGAAGATGCGGATAAAGAAGTCATGCTGATTCTTGACCTTTACAGAGAGTTGAACGAAAATCAATTGGCCGTTCCTGTGCTTGCCGGCTACAAGAGTGAACGAGAGAAGTTTGTAGGCGCGCTCTACACAACAACCCTTGAAGCCATGATGCCTGACGGCAAGGCGCTGCAGATGGGCACATCGCATAATCTTGGACAGAACTTCTCGAAACCTTTTGAGATAAAGTACCTCGGAAAAGACGAGGCCACGCATTATGCTTGGACAACATCTTGGGGCGTTTCTTGGCGCCTTATCAGCGCAGTGATAATGCTCCACGCTGATGACAAGGGCCTCGTATTACCGCCTCACATAGCACCGATACAGGTCGTTATCATCCCAATACTCTACAAAGAGCGAGACGCACAGGCCATTACAGAGCGCGTGCAGTTCATGGCCAAGGCCCTGGAGAAGGCCGGTCTCTGCGTCCGCGCGGACTTTCGCGACCAGTACACGCCAGGTTGGAAGTTCAACGAATGGGAACTGAAAGGCATACCCCTAAGGATCGAGATTGGCCCAAGAGACGTCGAAAAAGATCAGATAACAATAGTCAGACGTGACAACGCCCAAAAGATGACCGTCAGCAATGACGCAGCAGTCAGCGAGGTGCAGAGATGCTTGGAGGAGATACAGAAGAACCTCTTCTCCAAGGCAAAGTCGTTTCTGGATTCAATGATCCGTCAATCCACCGACTACAACCAATTCAAGCAGATCCTCGAGACCAGCGGCGGATTCATACAGGCTTGTTGGTGTGGGGAAGATCAGTGCGAGGATGCGATAAAGGCAGAGACAGGTGCAACAATTCGCACCATCCCGCTAACCGCTGAGAGAACCTTCGCAGACTGCATTCGCTGCGGCAAGCCAGCAACGAAAACCGCTTACTTTGCTAGATCATACTAGCGGTTTTAGGTCTCATCTCTCTAGAGAAGTGACTTGGATCCAGTAACAACATTTATGCACCACATCAGGACATCCAACTGCTGATGACGAGAGTTGACGAAGAAGAGGAAGTCGCGGGGGCGGAGCAAGGGCAGTAAGGGTAGTGCGGTGATGATTCAGTGTTCGCATTGTGGTAGGCCTGTTCCGAGGGATAAGGCGAAACGTGAGACAAGGTGGACAAGCCTGGTGGAGCCTTCTCTGGCTCGGGAACTGCGATCGCACGGAACCTACATCGCTCGGGAGAGGGTGGTCAAGTTCTACTGTGTCTCCTGCGCAGTTCACTTCGGACTCTCAAAAGTGAGATCTGCCGACGAGAGAAGATACTATTGATTCAATGCTTCCACGGCTAATTGGCCGCGGAGAGCCCTTTTCCTTTCTTCGACGCCTTCTGGAGAGATTTCGAAATCCGGGCCCACTTGCTCAACCATAATCGACGCTGCAGCTGAGGCGAACAACGCTGCCTCAACACAATTCCCAGTTCGTCCATATTCGGTTATGAATGAACCGGCATATACGTCGCCTGCACCAGTAGGATCTATGGCATGCGTCCGATAAGCCGGAATGCGTTCAAACTCCTTGTCATTCAACAGTAGTAAGGAGCCGCGCTCGGCGAGGGTTACAATCGGAGTGCCTCCCCCGAGCGCTCCCAACTCTTGAAGAGCGCGGACGGGATCACGTTCACCAGTTATCGTTGCGCTCTCATGTTCGTTGGGTTTAACGAAATCCACCAGGCGAACGATTTTCTTGAACGCGCCTTTGTCGCATCTATGAGCTATCCTACCGTCTTGGCCTACGATCCTCACGAGGCCCTGCGGGTCCAGAAAGATTGCAGCCGATGTTGAGGAACGTATGAGTTCCACTAGTTCAAGGTCTACTTCGCCTAGGATTGGCCCGATCAGAAAGA
>Ga0315282_10000604_pt1 | contig 70385 bp, 73 predicted proteins | sample YL17G07_20_MG_FD_203693 | JGI IMG/M metagenome (GOLD analysis project Ga0315282, IMG submission 203693) | Sediment microbial communities from Yellowstone Lake, YNP, Wyoming, USA - YL17G07_20 | ecosystem: Environmental > Aquatic > Freshwater > Lake > Sediment | place: USA: Wyoming | collected... | reverse complement strand
CACAAAACTGTATTTTCAAATAAATCCATTTTTGTTTGTTCTAAGTTTGTTTTTTCAAGCGAATGTTATGAACACTCTGAGCCTGATAGGTTATGAACCCTCTGAGCTTGATAGGTTAGTGAACACCAAGGAGTGTATCTCCTTTTGTGTATACATAGAGATATATACTAGTATTTAAATCTTTTGTTCTTTTATGTTTTTCATGACTTTGTCATTCAAAAAGATCTGGTGGTTCATCTGGGAGTCTAACAGCATCTGGAGCTGGGTTTTAGATTTCCTGCTGGCGTTCATTTTCATAAAATTCATTTTCTTTCCCCTGCTGGCAGTAATATTCTCAGCATCCTTGCCGATGGTCATTGTAGAATCAAACAGCATGGTTCATCAGGGAAATTTTGACCAATGGTGGTCAAATTATGGCGCATGGTATGACAACAATAACATTACAAAAGCGCAATTCAAAGAATGGGGATTTACAAATGGAATAAACAAGGGAGATATCATAATTGTCCATGGCCAAAAGAACTATCAAAAAGGGGATATAATCATTTTCAGAACTCCGCTGCAGACAACTCCGATAATTCACAGAGTTGTTTTTGATCTTGGAAATGGATTCCTTTCAACAAAGGGAGACAATAACCAATATCAGCTGTCAGTTGAAAAAGAAATAAGAAAAGACCAGATTGTAGGGAAGGCCATCGGAAAAATTCCATGGCTTGGCTGGATAAAATTATTCGCCGTCAATCCTGCGAGCGCCCTAGGATAAATTTTTAAATGCAAAAAAGATAGGAATAAGATATAAAAAAGAAAATGGAATTTTGCCCTAAATGCGGATTGCTTCTTATGAAGAAAAGAACAAGATATGTGTGCCCTAAAGGCCACTATGCCAAGAAAGGTAAATTAAAAATCATGAGCTCTGAAAAAATGAATGAAAAGGCCAAGATCGGCCTGCTTAAAGAAAAAGAGACTTCAGTATGGCCAGTGACTTCAGAAACTTGCCTAAAATGCGGCAACAGGACAGCTTATTTTTGGACTGCCCAGTTGAGAGCGACAGATGAGGCTGAAACTCGATTCTTCAGATGCACCAAGTGCAAGCATACTTGGAGAGAATATGCCTAATTTTTCTTAAAAAATGGAATTTTGCCCTAAATGCGGAATAATCCTTGTAAAAAAAGGTGATAAATTTGTCTGCTCTAAATGCCATCATGTGAAAAATAATGTTGTGATGGTGGCAAAGGAAAAAATGGGTGAAAAAAAAGCGAGCGAAGGCATCCACATCTCACAGGGGGAAGAAAACAATCTTCCTGTTGTCAAGGCAGTCTGCCCTAAATGCAAGAATGAATCAGCATATTTTTGGTGCGTTCAGACCCGCGGAGGGGATGAATCAGAAACCTCTTTCTTCAAGTGCACAAAGTGCAAGCATACCTGGAGAAGTTACAGGTAGAAAAGCTTTTTAACACTCTTTTTTTCTTTATAATCAATGGACTCGTAGCTCAGCCTGGATAGAGCACCGCACTCTTAATGCGGGTGTCGTGGGTTCGAATCCCATCGAGTCCGTTCTGGGATTTGAACATTGTGGGTTCGAATCTCGAGAAATTCAGAGAATTTCTAGCCCCTAAAAATTCTGCAAGAATTTTTTTGGCCATCGAGTCCGTTTTCTTGGATTTGAAATTAATCCTTTAAAAATTTCCTGATAATTTTTTCATCTAGAGGGAAAGCAACCTTCCCGTTTTCTTCCCTTACTCTTCCTATTTCTATAGGAAAAACAAAGTATATCTCTTCAGATTTTGATTTTTTATCCCTTTTCATAAATTTTAGAATCTTGTCTATATCAAGCTTATAATTGTAACTAGGCATAAAACTAAAGTGGTCTATTATTTTGTTCTGTCTTTCTAGATCTTCATCGCTGAAAAATCCAAGCTCATTAGCTAGTTTTCCTTCATAAAGCATGCCCAAGGAAACACAATCCCCATGCATAATTTTATAATTTTCTGCAACCTCAATTGCATGTCCGATAGTATGCCCATAATTCAGAACTTTTCTGTATTCGCCTTCTTTTTCATCTTTTTCAACTACACTTGCCTTTATTTTACAGCACTTCCTGACAACATAATCCAAAAAAATATCATCTCTTACAAAATTCTTAATGTTTCCTTCCAGATAATTAAATAAATTTTTATCTAAAGTTACCCCATATTTGATTACCTCTCCAAGGCCGTTCATTATCTTTTCCTTCCCAAGAGAGCTTAAAAGATAAGTGTCAATAATTACTGCCTGTGGCTGATAAAATGCCCCGAACAAGTTCTTTCCTTCTGGAATATCAACTCCTGTCTTTCCACCAATGCTGCTGTCTGCCTGAGCAATCAAAGTAGTAGGAATCTGAATATAGTCTATTCCTCTTAAATAAAATGAGGCCAACCATCCCGCCATGTCTCCTACAACTCCCCCGCCTAAAGCAATTATCATTGAATTTCTGTCAAATTTATTTCGAGCCAATTTTCTTCCAAGTTCAATCGCTGTTTCAGGGATTTTTGACTCTTCGCCATATTCAAAAGAAAATATTTTTGATTCCAAGCCTTGTTCATCCAGCCTATTCTTGAGAATTTTAGAATAACCTGGCCCAATAATATCATCGTTAATGAAAGAATCAGTTATTATAGCATATTTGCTTTTATTGAATTGCTTGAAATTAAATTCTGGAAAGAATCTCTTACCTATATGAATATTATAACTATTATCTCCAAGATCCACGCTTATCTTCTTCATTTTTGCATAGTTCCGAATACACATCACCCCCTCTAAAGTGCATTAATCTTACCCAAGAAGCTCTTTGACTTTTTCGATATGGTCTGCTATCTCAATTCCCTTTTTGGTCAGCTTTATCAGCTTTATTCTGCCTTTCTTTTCAAATCCTACAAGGCCCATTTTTTCCAAACCTTGCAAAATTTTCACAGCATGACTGTATGTACAGTCAACTTCTTTGGCTAGAATGCTGCCATATCTTGCTCTTCCAGATTTCTTCAAGGCTATCAGCATTAATGCAGGTTTCTTTCTGAAGAATACATCAAATACGTCCCTTGTCATTTTCCTTAGCCTATATGTATATTAAAAACTATATTTTCAATTGGTATTTTCATTTATAAACTTTTCTAATCAGTGCTTTACGATAGTGTTTTAGAAATCAAAATTGATATAATCTCTAGTTTCCAGAAGATTTTTCACAGAACTGCCAGGTTTTATTCGAAAAGCTTCTTTCCATTAAGCTTTTTCATGGTGTCATATTCTGCATTCATATGGTTTTGCATTTCCTGGACTTCTTTGTCATTCATCTTTGCAAAACGGCCCTGCATTTTAAGATATTCTTTCAGATTTTTCGGATTTGGCACTTCTACAGTAAGTTTTAAGATGCCATTTTCAATTTCGTAGAGCCGATTTGCTCTTGTCTGCACTGCCAGCCTGGAAATTTCTATCGCAGCGCTGTCAGGAATCTTCCAGCCGGGAATGCATGGAGTCAATATCTGAATATAGCTCGGCCCATTGAAATTCAATGCCTTGATTATTTTATTTTTCAAGTCTCCAAGATAGGATATGTTTGCTGTGGCCACATAAATTCTCTCATTATGCGCCGCTAAAATAAAAGGCATATTCTTTTTCCATTCTAATTTCCCGCGCTCTTTCAAGCCATAAGGTGTTGTTGTTGTTTCAGAAAATTTTGGTGTTGATGCCGATCTTTGCACGCCAGTATTCATATATGCCTCATTATCATAGCAAATAAACAGAACATTTTGCTGTCTTTCAATCATTCCGCTTAAAGACTGTATTCCAATATCAAAAGTTCCTCCATCTCCCGCAATTGCAACGACTTTCGTGCTTTTGCCCTGCTGTTTCAATGCCGCTTCTATTCCCGAAGCTGTTGCAGCTGTATTTGGAAATGCTGAATGTATGCAAGGAATTTTCCACGCTGAATTAGGGTATGCTGTGGAAATAACTTCCATGCATCCTGTTCCTATTGTAACAATGGCATGTTTTCCTATCATATTTGCAATATGCCTCATCGCAATTGCCGCTCCGCAGCCAGAGCATGCATTATGCCCTGGAGCAAAAAGCTCCTCGTTTTCCTTGGCAGAATACGGCCATTCCGGAGCTTTTTCCTCTTTCTTTTCAATATTTTTTTGCTTGTTTTTCATTTTTATGATTTAAAATATTGTTTGGATTTTAGGATATAAAATACTGAAATTATCATAAATGCAAGAGAAATTACATTTCTTGTAATAAAAATAATCATAGACAATTTTAGAAATTCCCCTATAAAAGATATCACTAAATTCGCTGAATTCAATAAAGAGATAACAAAAAGAAACAAAGTAAGATAAAATGCCCATTTTCTAAGTTTTCTCAAGCCATTTATCATTAAGCAAAATAAGACAATAATAAACGCTGAATAAATTATCTGATATGCTAAATAAATTTTAAGGGAAAATATTGCCAGAGGCATTGTTATAGCATTAAAAATCATCAAATAAATTAAAACAGAAATCCCCTTTTTTGTTTTAAGATTTTTAATTAATGCAATTAAAAAAACAAGCCCGATTGCAGCGGCAAAAGAATTTGGAAATCTGAAATAATAAGCGATATAATAAAGCAAACCTGCTAAAATTGCTAAGAAAATGAATCTCTTTTCAAGCAGTATTCCTTTCTTTTCAATATTTTTTTGCTTGTTTTTCATTTTCAATAAATCCATTCAGTCTCTTTTTTTTGCCCTATTTTTGAAAATATTCCTTTTAACATTTCTTTGGTGATGTCTCTTCCGCCCAAACTTACAATAAAGCTGTTCAAATCAGCTTTCAGATTCAATGCTTTAACCTCGCTATACAATGGAGCCAAAGAGCCTGGAGAAATTGCTCTGTCAATCACGGCAATCCCTTTTATTTTTTCACAAACCTTTATCAGTTCATTCATTGGAAATGGCCTGAAAGATTTTATTTTTATCAAGCCAACTTTTTTTCCTTTTGCCCTCAATTCATCAACAACAACCCTTGCTGTGCTGCATAAGCTTCCCAATCCGATTAAAGCAAACTTCGCATCATCTAGTTTGTAAGTTTCAATCAATCCATTGCCATATTTTCTTTCAAATCTCTCTGCAAATTCCTGATTTGCTTCTTTGATTATTTCCAAAGAGTCATGCATTGCCTTGTCTTGCTCTTCCTTGAATTTCATGTAATGGCTTGGATAAGCGATTGATCCTAAAGTCAAAGGATTTTCGGGATCAAGCTGCCTCATTAGAGCATATCTTGGTAAAAAAGATTCAATTTCTTTTTCATTAGTCATATCAACAATTTCAGATACGTGTGAAAGTACAAATCCATCCAAACAAACCATCACTGGCAATTGGACTTTTTCTGCAATTTTATATGCTTGAATCACAGTGTCATAAGCTTCCTGAGAAGATTCAACATAAAGCTGTATCCAGCCGGAATCTCTCTGCGAGATAGAGTCAGAATGATCATTCCAAATATTTATTGGGGCTGAAATTGCCCGATTTGTTACGGCCATTACAATTGGCAATCTCAATCCTGATGCGATGAACAATGGCTCAGACATGTAGAGCAGTCCTTGAGAATTTGATGCTGTAAAAACTCTTGACCCTGTTGCGCTTGCGCCAATGCATGCAGACATTGCTGAGTGCTCTGATTCAACATTAAGATACTGTGCAGGCATCCCATTTGCAACTAATTCAGATAATCTTTCAACAATCTTGGTCTGCGGAGTTATTGGATATGCTGCAATAACATCAACCTGGCATGCTTTTACCGCTTCTGCAATTGCATGGCTGCATTCAATCACTTTTTTCATTTTTTTGAACCCTCTGATAATGTCATTTGTCTTCTTTCTCCATTGAAATTGCTTTTACAGGGCATTCAACCGCACATACTGAACAGCCCTTGCAATAATCATAATCTATAACGCTTTTCTTATTGATAATTTTAATGCATGAATCAGGACAGTACTGCTGGCATAATTTGCATCCAATGCAGATTTTTTTATTTACAACAGGCTTCATAACTCTCCAGCTTCCAGTTTTATTCCTTATGCTGGTTCCAGGTCTTGCAAACAATGCAAGCTCTTCTTTTTCTTCTTTTTCTTTTTTCTTTCTTCCCATTTTATTTTTCTAGTCGACTTAACATCTACTTGATCCTTCTAGTCTGTTAAAAACATCCCCGACTATTTTTTTGTTTAATATTAACAATTCCTTGTTTCCATGAAATTTTTCTTCAATTGCCTGATATGCGGCATTTACATGTATCATTTTAGTCCTTGTTGAAAAGAATGCAAACATTACAGTATTGACAATATTTTGCTTAAAAACTTGCAAGGCCATAGAAGTCGCATCAAAGGCGTTTACTTCACAGCCAGTCAAGCCTAACTCTTTTTTTATCACATCCGCATCTTTGTCAGTGTTAATAAGCAGAAGGCCTTTCTTTTTGAGATTCTTTTTGATATCAATTATTGAAATCAAAGTTGGATCAAGCAAAATTATGATGTCTGCTTCATATATTTCTGATCTGACCAAAATAGGTTTTTCATCTATTCTTACATAAGCTGCTGCCGGGGCTCCTCTTCTCTCTATTCCAAAAACAGGAAAAGCCTGGCTATATTTGCCTTCATAGAAAGCAGCTATAGCAATAAGCTGAGAAAGAGTAACTGCTCCTTGGCCTCCTCGACCATGTATAATCACCTCAAGCATCATTTATTCAATTAAAAGCGATTAATAAATTTTTTCCTATAAGATCAATTTTGTCATCGAAATACAGTAATTAAACGAACTTCTTATATAAAGAGATTCGTTTAATCATTGAAGAATCAAATAATTTTAAATATCCTTTTTCAATTTATAATTCTAAGAAAATGTTAGACCTAAAATTCATCAGAGAAAATCCTGACAAAGTAAGGGAGAATATGAAAAAGAGGCAAAAAGATCCTTCTATTGTTGACAAATGGATTAAATTAGATGAGGAATGGAGAGAATTAAAGCAGGATTTAGATAATTTAAGGCATGAAAAGAATAACGCTTCTTTGGAAATCAGCGAATTAAAAAAACTGGGAAAAGAAAAAGAGGCGCAGAAAGCGATAAAAACAATTAAAGAGCTTCCTGAAAAGATAAAAAATATTGAAGAAAAGATTTTGAGCATCAGTCTTGCATCCGATAATTTGCTTGCGCAGATTCCCAATATATTAATCAAAAATGTTCCAATCGGAAAAAGCGAAGAAGACAATAAAGTGATAAGAACCTGGGGCAAAATTCCTAAATTCGATTTTGAATTAAAGAATCATGTCGAGCTTGCAGAGTCATTGGGAATTGCAGACTTTGAAGCCGGAAGGAATAATGCGGGACAGGGATTTAATTATATTCTGGATGAGCTTGCAATTTTAGATCTGGCACTTCAAAGATATGGGATTGAATTTCTTATAAAAAATAAATTCAGGGTTGTAATGCCTCCGATGATGCTGAATAGAGAAACATTGGCAGGAGCAGTTGATCTTGCCGCTTTCCAGGAAGTAATTTACAAAATTGAAAATGAAGATCTTCATATGATCGGGACAGCAGAGCATTCTCTTGTAAGCCTTCCAAGAAACAAGAGTCTGTTAGAAAGCAGTCTTCCATTGAAAACCTGCGCAGTAACTCCTTGTTTCAGAAAAGAAATCGGAGGGCATGGAGTAGACACAAAAGGGCTTTTCAGAATGCATCAATTCAACAAAGTAGAGCAAGTGGTTTTTTGCAGGCCTGAAGAGTCAGAAAAAATGCATGAAGAGATGCAAAAGCTCACAGAAAAATTTTTCCAAAGTCTTAAACTTCCTTACAGAGTAATTGAGATATGCTCTGGAGATTTAGGGCCAAAATTTGCAAAGCAGTATGATCTTGAAGTATGGTTCCCAAGGCAGAAAGAATACAAAGAAGCCACATCAGCGGGAAATTGCACAGATTACCAGGCAAGAAGCTTGAATATAAAATACAAAGAAAAAGACGGCCAGCAGCCAAAAGGCTTTGTCCATATTCTCAATAATACAATGGTCGCAACATCAAGAGCGATGGTTGCAATTCTTGAGAATTGCCAGCAAAAAGACGGCTCAATAAAAATACCAACAGTGCTGCAAAAATATTGCGGATTCAAGGTGATTAAGGCCAAAAAGAAATAATAAATTTTTCTTGTTCAATTAAAATAGTTTCAAGCTGTAGACATAAAGGTCCTCGAAGAAAACATGCTTTTTCTCAAGCAATTTTGATTTGAAGCCTGATTTTTTTATAATCAAATCAACCTTTGCTTTGTCTGTCTGAGATGAGAACAAGAGCAAAATGACTCCGTCTTTGTTAAGATGAGTTTTTGCCTCCGCAAGGAATCTTTCTATGATTTCATACCCTTTCTTTCCGCCGTACAATGCCTTGTCCTGAATGTCAATCTCTCTTTCATTGGGCAAATAAGGCGGATTGAAAATGATAGTATCGAACTTCCCCTTTACATTCTCGAATAAATTCGAAACTGCAAATTTAACTTTCTTGTCATGAACATTATTCTCACAATAATTAATTGAACCTTTATCCACATCAACTGCCAAAACGCTTTTTACCTTGGGATTTTTTGACGCAGTTAATGCTAAAATTCCAGAACCTGTCCCGATATCCAGAACTTTTCCTTTTGCGAGCTTTACATACTGTTCAAGCAAAAATGAGTCTTGTCTTGGTTTATACATAAAATATGATAGTAAATAGAGATTAAAAGACTTACCATTAAACAAAGTTTAAAAAGTAAATAGGATTGAATTAAACATGGTAACAATTCCAATGGGTATTGCGGGCACCGGACTAGGATTGCCTGCAACAGCTACATGGCTCTTGGTATCAATGATCGTTTGGTCATTGATATGGAAAGCATTTGCTTTATGGAAATCTGCCAGGAATGGACAAAAAATCTGGTTTGTTGTTTTGCTCATAACAAACACAATCGGATTGCTTGAAATCCTTTATTTGACAATTTGGCAGAAACCTCAAAAAAAGCGAAAGGTAGCAAAGAGAAGAAGAAAGTAAAAAGGGGAAAAAACTTTTATACTCGCTATTCTGACTAACTGAATAAAATGCAATATGTCAAATCCACAGTTTATTGATTTAAGTCCCTCAAAGGAAATAGTTACTATCACTTCTAAAAGGCCTTCTCCTGATGAAATTGAAAGGATTGAGCCTGCAAAACCTGTTTCTAACCAGATTACAGAAGAGCACGAAGAAAAAAAGCCAAAAAAGAAAATAAGAAAAAAGGCTGAAAAGAAATCTGATGATATTATAGAGCTGATAGTCACTGAAAAGCCGCAGGCTGCGATGAAAATTGCCTACGCCCTTGCAGATATTGCCCCTGTTCTAAGAAAAGCGGGAAATAATTCTTATTATGAAATAAACCATGACAATAAAAAAATTCTTGTCGCATGCGCAGTAGGCCATTTATTCACATTAAAAGAAAAAGACAAAAAGAAAGGCGAATGGCCCGTCTTCAATTTAGAATGGATTCCCTCTTATCTGAAAAGAGGCTCTGAATACACAAAAAAATATTATGATACCCTTTCATCATTGTCAAAAAAGGCTTCTGTGTTCACAATGGCATGCGATTACGATATTGAAGGAGAAGTTATAGGATTGAACATCATGAGATACATCTGCAATCAGCAGGATGCGAGAAGAATGAAATTCTCAGCGCTGACAAAAGAGGACATTGTCAAGGCTTATGAAAAGCCGTTAGACAGCATTGACTGGGGAATGGCTTATGCAGGAGAAACCAGGCATTATCTTGACTGGATTTACGGAATTAATCTTTCAAAGGCGCTTATGGATGCGATAAAAAAATCAGGAGCATTCACTATTTTGAGCATAGGAAGAGTTCAGGGCCCTACACTTGCTTTGATAGTCAAAAAAGAAAAGGAGATTATGAAATTCAAATCAAAGCCTTACTGGCAGATTTCAATCTTAACTGAACCAGGAGAGACTGAATTAAGGCATCCAAAAGAAATTTTCGACAAAAAACAGCTTAAACAATTTGAAAAATTGAAAGGAAAGGATGGAGAAGCGAATACAGATAAACATGAAGAAAAATTAATGCCACCCCATCCTTTTGATTTGACAACTCTTCAAATGGAAGCTTATAGATTATTCGGAATAACTCCCGCCCAAGTTCTTCAAATCCTGCAGCAGCTTTATCTTGCCGGATTAATCTCATATCCAAGAACCTCATCCCAAAAACTTCCCGCCACAATTGGTTATGAGAATATTTTGAAAAAACTGCCAAAAGAACTGACTAAAAATATTACAAGAAAAATTCCTGTTGAGGGCAAGAAATCAGACCCTGCGCATCCTGCAATTTATCCAACTGGTGAAAAAGAAAAGATTCCTGCAGACCAGCAGAAAATATATGATTTAATTGTCAGAAGATTTGTCTCTTGCTTCTGCGATGATGCAAAGATAGAATCAAAGAAAATTACTGTTATGGCTGAAGAAAAGAATTTCACAGCTTCTGGCCTGAAAATCAAAGAAAAAGGATGGCTTAGCGTCTATAATTCCAAAATCGAGGAAAAAGCTATTCAGGATTTAAACGGGAAAGTCAAAGTAAAAGAAGTCAATATTGCTGAAAAAGAAACTCAGCCTCCACACCGTTACAGCCCAGCTTCCATTGTTTCTGAATTGACAAAAAGAAATCTTGGAACAAAAACCACCAGATCCGCGATAATTGACATATTATACAAAAGAGGATACATAATAGACAAGCAAATCAAGGCAACTTCCCTGGGAATCGCCGTTGTGGACAGCTTGGAGAAAAATTGCCCTTTGATACTTGATGAAAAATTAACGCGAAAATTTGAGAGGGAAATGGAGGCTATACAGACAAGCAAGAAGGGCAAGCAGGAAGAGGACAAGATTCTGAATGAAGCCAAAGATGTCCTTACAAAAATTGCTATTGAATTCAAAAAGAATGAAAATGAAATCGGGAAAGAGCTTTTAGACTCATTGCAGGAAAAAAGAGTCGCAGACAAGGAAGCTGCAAAAATAACCCTCTGCCCTAAATGCTCCAAAGGATTCTTGGTTGTAAGAAGAAATAAAATGGGCAGGCAATTCTTGGCATGCAACGCATATCCTGAATGCAAAACCACCTTCTCTCTCCCACCATATGGGCTGATAAAAAAAACTGAAAAAATCTGTGAGTGCAACTGGCCTATTTTAATGACAATAAGGAAAGGGAAAAGGCCATGGGAGTTTTGCGCTAATCCTAACTGCCCAAAACGATTAGGGCAAAGCAAACAAGAAAATAATTCGGATAATCAAGAAAAAGAAGAAAACGAAGAAACTGAAGAAAATTAAGAGAATAATCTGAATCCTGACTTTGCAATACCTTTTTCAGTTATTATAAAAGAAAATTCTTTTTCCGGCATGCTCCTGTGCTTTCTTATAATCGCTTTTCTTTTGCTTCCATCTCTTTTCAGTTCAATAATGCATTTGCTCCAGTATTTCAGCAAATCACCGCCAACCATCTTCACATTTTTCTCTTTTTCTTCATTTATGTCAATATTTTGCTGCTTTAACTCCTGAATTTTTTCATTGCTTAAAAAATCGCTATACACCTGGTCTGTTAGCATTATAGGAATATCTTTTTTTCTTGCAATTTCATTCAATATCCTTAATTGCCTCGCCATGCTCATGTTTATCAGTTCGACTTTTCTTTCCTTTCCATCCTGCTCTTCTTTCCTTGCGATTCCCAATTCCAAACGATAAAGCATAACCATGCTGTCAACAATAATCAGGCTGACATTTTTCTTTATCTCATCCAATAACTTGTTGAATATTTCCCTTTGTTCAAAGAAAGTTGTTGCTTTCAGCAGAAGGATATTGTTCAAGGTGTCTTCAGAAGTGATCTGCTTTAACCTGTCAACCGAGAATCCTCCCTCTGTGTCAACAAAAATGACTTTTTTCCCCTTCTTAGCCTGTTCAACAGCAGCAAGCATGCAAAGGTTAGTCTTGCCTGAGCCTGCTGGCCCGTACAAAGTGGTAATAATATCGGATTCATAGCCCCCATCAAGCCATTCATCCAAATCTCTGTTGCCTGTGGGAATTTTCATTAGATATATGACATGATAATCTTTATAAAGATTAATTTACTGAATGTCAAACATGGATTACAAGGCAGATGAGTACTATGACAAGAATATTCTATATCCTGAATTAGGGATGCAGACAATTGAAGAAAGCCATGAGTTTATGAATGCCTATATGGAACCTAGTTTTGATAAAAATCAGTTACAAAATAAGACATCTCATTCTTTAGAAAAAATCTGCGCCTTAAACTTGTAAATCTTGCATGAATCATTTTTCCAGCTTTTTGGACTAATCCCCGCTTTAATACAGGCTTGTTCAAGAAAGCGCTCTGCATTCCACTTCTGTTCCAAAGCTACTTGGGGCAAAAGCAGCCCGGAATAACCAGAATATTCAATTATCAGGCCGTCCGTTCCAATTTCAATTTCTCTTGAAATTTCAGAAGAGTTTAATCCTCGGGTTTTAATAAGCTCGGGCTTTGTCAAAACAGAAATCTCTATTTTTACTTCATCCATTTCATCATGAGTCAAAGGCAGAAATCTCGGATCTTCAAAAGCAGCTGCCCTGGCCGCCTCAATAACGCCCCGGTACAAAGGCATTACTGGCTGGGGAAAGCCTATGCATCCCCTTAAGTCTCCATTCAAATTTAATGTGACAAATACCCCTGTTTTTTTCTTGAAGGTTTTTTCCTCGACTTCATAATCTTGGATGTCTTTATTGTCAAAATAGGAAAGAATTGAGGTTCTTGCAAGATTAATCAATTGTTTGCCTTGTTTAGAAGTAAGCATGTTCTCTTTTTTAGCCCTGATAAATCTGACTATTTTTTAGCTTCTTTTATGGATTTTTTAAACTCGTCCTTTATCTTGTCATTCATTTTCTGCACTCTGGCAATGCAATCAGTCAATGCTTTTTTTGCAGATTTCCCGTTTGTCTTGATTATCAATACAGGGTTCTTGGTTGGATGATCTCTTTTCCATGACGCAATAACGATTGAATCATCTTCCCACAGGGCATTTCTTAAAAGCTCCGCAATGGTCAGATTATCTAGTTCAATTTCCAGATGGTCTTTTTCATTTTTTAGAATCTTAGTGATCATAAATATCTTTATTAAAGATGATTTTAAAACCTTTCTATTGCCCTATTCTCAGCAGGGAAACATCAATCTCCTTGATCCTTTGCTTGTGAAAAGACATCGTCTGCTTTAATGGGAATTTAAAGTCAATTTTATGGGTAACTTTTAATTTATTTTTGTTTATCAGCTGTTTTATGAACATCAGAGTGGACGTTTTATGGAGAGTATAGGCTGCCTTGCTTAATTTCATGGCTTTTTCCAAGAAGACTTTGTCGATATGCTCTGTCTTTGTCCCGAATGGGGGATTCTGCAGAACAACCTGCACTTTAGTATTAAAGTCTCTGATATCGCCTATCAAAAACATGGCCTTATTTTTTAATTGAACATTCAATTCATTTTCAATAAACTGGAGATTTTCCCTTGCAATTCTTATCGCGCTTTCGCTTTGATCTAGAAAATAGACTTTCTTTGCCCCAAGCAGTAAGGCGCCTATCCCTAAAATCCCTGTTCCGCATCCAAGGTCTGCAATTGTCTTATTTTCAATATCTCCCAAAGAATACGCCAGCCATAAAATGTCAGATGCGTTTTTTCCGTCAAGCGGATATTGCTCAAGATTCAACTGCGGTTTAGAAAAAACTTTCAATTTGCTCAGAAGAATTTCAAGTTTTGACTTTTTCAATATGCTCATGAAAAATCCCTCCATGAATTTTTCAGGCTTAAAATTTTATTTAAAATTTTAATCATTCATCAATCAATTCAATTTCGTCTTTAATAGTTTTCGATTCTTCAATTATTTCTTCAGCGTCATTTCTTTCAATTGCCGCCTCTTTCTTCATTCTGTCTTCTGCCCTGACCAGATAAGAGGATTTCTTTTCTTTGTTTGCCGGCCTTAGATCGTCCATAGTGATTGCCTTGTCCTTTGAAACCTCAATTTTCTTATTTACCGGATTAAACGGGATTCCAGCTGATCTGGACAGAATTTCTTTTACTTTCCACATTCTCTTGCTTTCATCAATCTGATACTGGCTTGGTTGTTCAATGACAATCCCAGAAGTCACTAAAGAGCATTTGGAGCACAGCTTTTTAATCTCCCCATCCAAGATAACATTTTTTTCCGCTTGATTGATTTCGCATTCTTCGCATATCATAGTATGCTCAAGCTTAAAGATTATAAAAAGATTGTTGTAATCAAATATTGCAATAAATTATGCTGTTTTATTTGTAAAAACTAATTATTTTATCAAATTATCAAGTTCACTCAAAAGCTGATATCCATAAGTCTGATTGCCTACAACAAGGGCTGGAACCTTGTCAATTTTATAAATTTCCATTAAAGAATCTGTCGCGGGATTTTTTATATTGACATCAAATGAGAAGATATTCACCTTTTCAGGATATTTTGCCCCCAATGCAGTCAAGATAAAACCCTGATCTTCAGAAGCCTGCCACTTTCCCCGAATGTCATTTTCTTTGTTAGTGTAGAAAAATAAAATGCTGGCATAGTCCTTATTGCACTTCGTGTTGTATTCTTTAATCAAGAACATTGTTTTTATCTCCACAATTTCATAAATCTCTTTTTGAATAAGAATGCTCGGATCAGTTTTTCCAAATCTTGCCTCTAAAGTCTCAATATTCGCCCCCATCTTCGCCCTTTCATTGAGCAGGTCATTTATATTGAACTGGCAGATATCAGATTCAGCCAGAAGTTTTTCTTTTAAATCCAGGCCATTATACATCAAAAAAAGTTTTTGCTGATTCAAATTCAATTCATCAGACTGCGAATTTGCAAGATAATCTCCCAATAACATCCCCAATATGAATACCAATGCAGTAAAGGTTATCACTGCAACATAAATTGAAACCCTGATTTTTCGGTGTTTGTTTCCATTCGGGATTTTGTCAGACTTTACCATTTTAATTTTGATCCTGAAATGAATTTAATAATTACCACTATATAAAAATATGCCAAAAACCAGTTATAAATAAGCATATATTGGACATAATCCCACAAAGTTATTTCTTTAGTATTTTGTTTTACAATAAAAAATAATAACAGGGCAAATAAAAATATAAAAATGCTGAGCATAACTTTCAATTGAGAAACAGAGACTATAACATCAAAAAAATTAGTCTCAAAAACGGGCAGCCATCCCAAAGACAGATGGTGTATCAAATTTATTGATGAGCTTACAATGTTATATCCTGCTAAAATGAATGCCCCGAGTATGACTAAAATCCCCAAAAACATGCTTGGAAGGAAAAAAATTCCGAAGTCCCCATATTCTGGATGGAACAATCTCCTGTATTTGAAAAGGTTATAAAAAACACCATAACCCCATCTGACTCTTTGCCTTAGTATATCCTTAAGCCTGGTTGGAACAGCAGTCTCTGCGAATGAATCAAACACATAGCCGATATCATAATGGTATTTTTGGATTCTCAAGCCCATTTCAACATCTTCTGTAATATTATCAGCATCAAACAAACCGTATTTTCTGAAGAATTCTGTTCTAAAAGCGGCATATGCTGGAGTAGTTTGCACTGAATTAGCCGCATGCAGGATATCTCGGGCATAACTTGTGAATGCATATTCCACAAACTGCATCCTTTCAAAAAAAGTTCTTCTGCTGTCCGGGATAATTTTGCTGGTTACAGCCATTATTATGGGATTTTCAAAACGCTGGATTGATTTCTTCAAAAGGCCTCTAGAAATTATAGTATCAGCGTCCAGGACTACAGTATAGGGGGTTTTTACCTGTTTTATCCCATAATTCAAAGCATATGCTTTTCTCCCCTCATTCGTTTTATTAAAAATCTGCAATGAATACTCTTTCTTTAAAGAATTTAAAATGTTCAAGGTATTGTCTGTGCTACCGTCATTTACAACAAAAACCTTGATTTTATTTTTTGGATAATCAGCGTCAAAAATTGCCCTTATTGTCTTTTCAATGCAATTTTCCGCATTAAATGCCGGAATTACAAATGTAACTTCCGGAAATTTCTTGAGAGGCTTGAATTTCAAGGCTGTTCTGTCCAAAAGAACCATCAAATAAAAAAATGATAAAATCAGGCTTAAGGAGATAAAACAATACAAAATAATTAATTGAAAAGCCATCCCACTATCCCTTTTTTTCTATTTCCTTGCCTTTTAGATTAAAATAATCATAGAAATTCTCATTCAAATTCAGCTGAAGAGTATGGCTTAATTTTTTAGATTTTATCAGGCCGATATCCAAAAATTTCTTTACATGGTCATAAGCCTTGTTTCCCCTTATCTTAACAATTACGCTTTGGGTGATCGGCTGCTTGTATGCTATAATCGCCAGAGTCTCCTGCTCCGCTTTGGTGAATTCTGATTTTCCTGATGCGAGCTTATTTATCAGCCACTGATATTCTGGAAGAATGTCTAATTTGTAGTTTTCAGCATTGGAAATCAGAGTAAATGGGTTGGTTCCATTATATTTGTTTTGCAAGCCTGAAAGAGTTTCTTTGAGAGTTATCGGATTTATTCCAGTTATTGCAACAAGCTCCTGCAATGACATAAATCTGCCTGCAATGAAAAGTGTTGCTTCAATAAGATGCTCATTCTTGGTTCTGTCTTCAGAATCCTGCCGGTTAATATTGCTCTCCTCTTTCAGTTCAACTTCTTTAGAATCCTGCATGTCCATGATAAACTGATTATAATGGGATATTTAAAAATTATTCTCCAATAGCATATCTGAGCATTGCGCCTAATCCGCCCAAATTCTTGAATTGAATCCCCTCATCTGTCTCAATTGAGACAAATTCCACTTTAGAGCCTATATCCAAGGCGAGCTGTTCAAACTCTCTTTTATCATCTTTGGATAATGTCGTTGAAAGAATTAAAACATCTACTGCACCCAATTTCATCGCCCTTCTAACCTCGTCTTTTCCATAAGAGACTTTTTCAGGGGTTTTAGCAAGCGCAGTGAAGAATCTTTTCATAATCTCTTTTTCTTTAGTTATTGACTCCTGGGCAAGAATATCTGCTGATGCCTCAACAAGCATATTCAATCCAGTTTCATCCGTATAGCCAAGATGTTTCAAGGCAAGAACCTTGTTTTTTAATGCAGTAACCAGCTGCGCTTCTTTCATGAAATCTTCTTTTGTAGGGATAGGCCCCCCAATTAATATTCCTTTTAACTTGGGCATATCGAAAAATATGTTTTTCATAGCTTCTGAGATTCTTCTGAAAAATTCTACCGCTAATCCTTCTGTGATTCTTGCAAATCTTTGCGCGCTTTGTCCTCCAGCCCTTATCTTTCCAGGAACTCCAGAAGTCATATGCTTTATAACACGGATAGTTTTGCCTTCCAAAACGCCAATTGTAGCTTCCTGCCTGTCAAGCACCAGCAATCCATATACATCTGTTATAGAAATCATCTCTTTCAAAGGATCCAGCAAAAATACTTGATCACACCTATACTGTTTTGTTTTTAATGGGAGTGGAGGCTCGATTGACCAAATCTCTATTTTAGGCTGCCCTTCAACATCGCTTATATTTCCCGCGAATAAAGCCAGCCCATTTTTAGGGGTTTGCTTGTACAGTCTCAATTGCCTTGAAATTCTTTCCAAAGCGTCCTGGACATTCTTTTTATTTGCCTTGCTTTTGATGTTTTCAGCAGTGCTTTTTTCAAATTCAATCTGATTTGAAATCAAATTTAAATTATATCCTGCAGGAACATAAACTGAAACCAGCTCAGTATGCCTTCCACGATATTTTTCCAGCTCATTGATTATATTTTCCAGCTCAAGTCGGTCTCTATCTTCCATGTTTTTTGTTAATTAATAAGATATTATAAAGGTTATGAAGAGAATGACCGATAAAAATCGATCAATCCATCAATTATCAAAGAATTTTGATTTCGAACTTCCCTATCCCAATCTTTTCAGCTGAACTAACAGCTTTTAGATCATCTAAAACATCTTTCAGCAGTTCATGATCTTTCTTTTCCAATGAAAGAATTATCGGCGCTTTCATGCTTTTTTGTGCCTTGCTTTTTGCCATTCTAATTTCCCTCAAAATCTCGACAAATTTATCTCCAATGCTCTCGATTTTGTCATTGATCATTTTCTTGTCTGGCTCCGGCCATTGCGATATATGTATGCTCTTTGTTTTCTCAGTGTTCTTGAAATAAATCTGATATAATTCCTCAGTTATATAAGGCATTATTGGGGCAAGCAGCTTGATTATTGTCAAGAATCCTTGATACAAAACATATTGAGATGATTCCTTGCCTTTTTTGTTATTGTAGATTCTGTCTTTTATTATTTCCAGATAATTGTCGCAGAAAGTATGCCAAAAGAAGTTATTGATTTCCTGCCTTGCCTTTGAAGAGTCATAACTCTCAAGGCCTTCTGTGCATTCTTCAATAAGCCTGTTCAATTTTGATAAAAGCCAAAGATCGATTTTTTCAAAATTCTTAGGTTTTTTTGTTGAAGAGTTAGGCATTGAAAAGTTTGCGGCATTCCACAGTTTGGTTATTGTTTTTTGACCTGCAACAAATTCTTTTTCATCTGTAGGCAGATCTTCACCCAATTTTACTGAACAAGCCCAGAATCTAAGTGAATCTGCAGAATATTTTTCAATAAGCTGCTGAGGCTCAACAACATTCCCCTTGCTTTTGGACATTTTTTCTTTGTCAGAGCTTAAAACATATCCAGTTATCATTGTGTTTTCCCAAGGAAGCATTTTATAGTGAAGCCAGCTCTTGACAACTGTATTGAAAAGCCAAAAAGTAACAATGTCTTGTGCTTGAGGTCGCAATGACATAGGATACAATTTCGATTGAATCTTTTCAGGCATTAATTCAATTGCAAGTCTTGGTGTCAGCGCAGAAGTCGCCCATGTGTCCAAGACATCTTCTTCTGGAATAAACTCCTTTCCGCCGCATTTTGGACATTCCTTTACAGGGGGCTTATCAGTCACGGGGTCTACCGGCAGCTTTTTTTTATCAGCCAAGATTACTTCATGGCATTTGCTGCAGTACCATACTGGGAACGGAACTCCAAAAAATCTCTGTCTTGAAATGCACCAATCCCATTTCAGGCCATTTATCCAGTTGTCATATCTTACTTTCATAAATTCGGGATGCCATTTCAATTTTTTTCCAAGTTCGATGAATTTATCCTTCAAATTTAGATATTTGATAAACCATTGTTTTGTGACTAAATATTCTACAGGAGTATCGCAGCGCTCATGAACATTGATACTATGCGCAATTTTTTCCTGCTTTATCAGCAAACCCCTTTTTTTCAAATCTTCAATAATTTTTTTTCTTGCATCTTTAACAAATAGTTCTTGATAAATGCCCGCATTTTCATTCATTCTGCCTTCTTTGTCAATTGAAATCTTCAATGGCAATTTATGAATATTCCACCATTCAATATCCTGCTGATCTCCAAAAGTGCAGCACATTACAATGCCTGTTCCTTTAGCAGGATCTGCTTTTTCATCCTCTAAAATAGGGACTGAAAAATTAAATAATGGAACTTTGGCTTTTTTGCCTTTAAATTTTTTATAACGGTCATCATCAGGATTGTAAAAAACAGCAACACAGCTTGCAAGCAGTTCAGGTCTTGTAGTGGATATAATCAAATCCTTTCCATCAACTTTGAAAATGATATCGTTAAAAGTTGTTTGAACTTCTTTGTCTTTCAATTCAACCTGGGCGATTGCAGTCTGGCATTCTGGGCACCATATTGTTGGAGCCTCTTTTTGATACTCCAAATTTTGATTATAAAGCTGTATGAATGAGCGCTGGGAGATTCTTTGGCAATGCGGATCGATAGTGGAATAAAAAATGTCCCAATCACAGCTCATGCCTATTCTTTTCCAGTCAGCAACAAATCCTGGCCTGATTTCCTTTAATGTGTCGAGGCATAGCTTGACAAATTCTTTTCTTTTCATGTGGCTTGCCTTGACATTTTTCAGCTTTTCAATCAATCTTTCAGTCGCCAAGCCATTGTCATCTGTTCCAAATGGATAAAATAAATTATAACCCTGCATTCTTTTGAATCTCGCAATAACATCAAAACTAGTGTAATTAAATGCGGTTCCAGCATGCATTTTTCCAGATACAGTAGGCGGCGGAGTGTCTATTGAATAAACTTTTGCCTTGCTTTTCAGGTCAAACTTGTAAATTCCCTCTTTTTCCCAGAACTTCTGCAGTCTTTGCTCTGCCTCTTTAGGATCATAGCCTTCCATTTAAATGAAAGCTTAGACCAATTTAAAAAACTTGCCAATGAAAATGGTTGTCATTCAGCATAAAAAAGCTTATAAAACTGCCAAAATTTGAAGTTCCATCAAAATGGAAAGACTTGAAAAAAAGGTGGATCGAGCAAGTTTAGAAGAGTCATGGGAAGATGCAATACTATACAATAATATTATTTCCCTAGAGCGCAAATATGGTAATTCAGTCATTTTTTCTAAAGACAGAAAGGTGCTTATTATAAAGACTAAAGAAGGGGAACGAAGAATCGGGCATACTCCCAAAGGAGAGTTTTATTTCAGCAGTTATCAGGAGCATAACGTTCTTGGCAAACCACATCTTATTGACTATTTCAAAGATGAAGAATACACTGTAAAGAAAGAAGGTAAAAATAAAGTAATCATAAAGAGCAAGAATAAAGAATTAAGAATTAATCACGATATGAATAAGGTTATTTGCAGCCTGTCTGCCACAAAAGACATTATAATGAAGGAATATACAAAATTATTGGTAGAATACGGTTCAATCGATGCTGATCTTTCTTAAAAGCAATAACTTTTTATATTCGCCAAAACTAAAAAGAACATGGCAGATGAAGGGATAAGAATGCCGTCCGGAATGGGCGGTTTGATGCGTTATTTTGATGAATACTCCAGCAAGATCCAGATAAAACCGCTTCATGTTGTATTTTTGATAGTTCTATTCATAGTTTTTGAGATGATACTAAGGGCATAAAGAGCTGAAAACAGGGCTAGGGAAATGGTTGATTCTATAGAAGAAGCAAAAAGAATGATCAAAACAGTAGACCATATGATCTATGTCACATATCCCTTGCTTAAGGAAAACAGGCTTCTGATAAGAATTCTTGAACAGATCAATAATGCGGTTTTTAACATAATCAATGCCATAATGCAGCATGAATACGCTTACAAAAGAATCAAGCTTTACAGCGATATAAAAGTCAATATGGAGATTTTCGAAACCAGGGTTGCAGGAAGATACGGAATCCAGCCAGAATATATAGCAGGGATAAAGCAGATTTTCATGCTCATTGAAAAACATAAAAAAAGCCCTATGGAATTTGTCAGGAATAACAGATTCATAATAATGTCAGAAAGCCTGGAGACTGAAAATATAACTCTTGAAAAATTAAAATTCTTCCTGACGATTGCCAAAGATCTTCTGAAAAAGACTGAAATGACCATGATTTCTGACAAAAGTTATTTCTGATAATTTTTGAGATTACTTCTTAGAGGGGACAAAAAACAGATAACTATAAATATCTATTTTTACTTAGATTATTTCTAATCAACAAAGGATAGTAGCAACTAACATGCAGAAAATAGACAAAGAAATGAAGGCTGCCCAGCATTTACTTTATGTCAGCCTCAAGTATACAAAAACTTGCGATGTAATTCTTAATTTAATCCACAGATGGGAGCATATGATTGAATTTTCTTTGGACAATATGCTTGAAAAAGCCAAAAAGAGGAAAATGCTGAAGGAAATTCCTGTCGCTCCAAAACCTAAGATAGATCTTGCCCTTGATGTATTCAAAAAAGAGGAAGTTGTCAGGGACACGATTGAGTTATACTCATTCTTCAGAAAAATTAATTCATACAAGCAATTCCGAGAGCATGAATTCAGAAAAAATGTCGCTTTGAGGGTTATGGCTGATGAAAAAGAGATTGTAATTGATATGGAGAAGCTAAAAGAATGGCAGGCTCTCCTGGAAAATTTTATAAAGTTCGTTCGTGTTTTCATTGCATAAAAATGAGGTCTATAGCAGTAATTTCTGGAAAAGGGGGAGTTGGAAAAACTACCACGGCAATTAACCTTGCATTTGCCCTCAATAAATCAGGCAAAAAAGTGACTTTGATTGATGCAAACCTTACAACTCCGGATATTGGATTATATCTGGGAGCCCCTTACGTCCCTATCGCATTGCAAGACATTCTGAAAGGAAAAAACGACTTGTATGAGGCTGTTTACATGCATCATTCAGGAACAAAAATACTTCCCTCTTCAATCTCATTAAGGGGGGTTAAGGAAGTAAATATTTCAAAATTGAGCTCAATTGTCAATCAGCTGAAGAAAACAAATGATATTCTGATAATCGATGCTCCTGCAGGGCTGGGGCATGAAACTCTGGCGGCAATCCAGGCTGCAGATGAATGTTTGATTGTAACAAATGCTGAATTGCCGGCGATAACCGGGGCATTGAAAGCGATAAGCGTTTCTGAAGGCCTTGGAAAAATAATCACTGGAATAGTGCTTACAAGATCCCAAGGGAAAAAAGAATTGCCTGCAGAAAACATAATCAGCCTGTTAGAGCATCCGATTCTTTCAGTAATTCCTGAAGACCAAAGCATCAAGGAAGCAGTCTTGCTGAAAGAGGCTGTTGTTGAAACGCATCCGAGAAGCAATGCCGCAAAAAGCTATGAGTTTTTGGCAGAAAAAATTATCCAAATGCAATCTCCAGAAAAAACATTTGTGGAAAAATTAAGAGATTTCTTAAAATTAAAATAATCACAGCATAAAAAAGATGAAAAAAACAAATCTTGGAGTCTTTGGCAGAGCAGGCTGCGGAAAGGGGATAGCTTCTGAATATCTGGAAAAAAAATACAATTACAAGATAATCAATCTTGGCAATATTGTGAGGGCATTGGCAAAAAAAGAAAAGCTCAGGCCGACAAGAGAGAATTTGGAGAAACTTCAGGCAAAATATTCGAAGAGGTATCACGAAGACTTTGTAATTGAGCATGCTTTGGAAAAAGCAAAAAGAAATGGCGCGGTAATTCTTGACGGGATAAGGAAACCAATACAGGCAAAGCTTGCAAAGCAGAGATTAAAGGCCAGGCTTATTTTAGTCGATGCTTCCCCAAAAGTCAGATTCGAAAGGATGAAATTGAGAAGAAGGGCGGGTTTTTCAAAAACTCTGGAAGAATTCAAGAAAGTTGAGGCAAAAGAAAATAAAATATTCAGACTGGACAAAACCTTCTCATTGGCTGATTATAAAGTGGACAATTCAAAAGACAAAAAATGGCTTTATCATCAATTGGATAAAATCATCAAAAAAATCAACGATTTTTAGGATGCATGAAAATTCACGAGGAATTTTCTGCACAGAAAATCAGCAAGATTTTCATGTGCTCAGAAATGAGAACATTTCTGACATGAAAAAATTGGAATAATGGCAAAAACAAAACTAAAAAAACCAAAGATAAAAATCCCTCATGAAGAAGAGCCACAACAGCTCCAGCACACAAAATATGAAGAAGAGCCCATAGCTGAAGGCAAAAGCAAGTATGAAGATGAAGAGTGAATAAGATTAAATTTAAAATAGTTTTATGCTTCTAAAATCACATCAGGACGCATAGTCTAATGGCAGAACTGCTCGTTCACGTCGAGCTGGCGAAGGTTCGATTCCTTCTGCGTCCATAATATTGAAATTTGGCTTCTATCCATCAAAAGTTAGAATTCTTGCCAGCAAACAAAAAAAGAAAAAAAAATAAAGAAAAAACTAATAAAAATTATCTATTCTTCCAGGCAACTAATCCTAAAATCACTAAAAACGCGATTCCCGCCAGTCCGCCTATCATTGGAATAACTGCCGCAACTGGAACCAATGCAAGCCATCCGGGATATTTTCTTTTTTCAAATATCCTCCACATTGAAATGACTGCCAAAGCTCCTAAGGCGATCCATCCTAAAACTGGAATCAAGACTAAAAATACCCATGCCCAATGAAAACTGCCCATCTGCAAAATCATTGAATAATTTGCGATAGGAATCCAGGCAAGCCAGGATTTCTTGTAGGCCAATTTTTTGCCAATGGTCATTAAAGCCAGAGAGGTATAAACATAGATTGCAGCTATGCATATAATTGCAACTACCAGCATTGCTCCAAAAAGTGCCAATAAAGAACCTCCTCCTAAAGTAGCTAATGAGATGTCAGCTAAACTATTTATCATATTTATCAACCTCCTTATAATGATTATTATTAACAGAGGTAATATTTAAAACTAAGCTTCGTTAAAGTTATAAACATGTATTCTTCTTTAATAAAATGAAATTGCCAAAAAACTTTCTGATGATTGGCCATAGGGGAGCATCCGCATATGAGCCGGAAAATACCATGGCTTCTTTCAAAAAAGCGATTAAAATGAATGTAGATGCGATTGAATGCGATGTCAGGCTTTCAAAAGACCGAAAGATAGTCATAATACATGACAAAACCATAGACAGAACAACTGACAGCAGCGGAAAAGTTAAAAAATTGACTGCAAGGCAATTAAAGAAATTCCAGATTCCAGAATTGCAGGAACTTCTTAATCTAATCAAAAAAACAGATGTGCTTCTTTTTATTGAAATCAAAGAGCATGGTGTTGAAAAAGCCCTTGCTAAAATAATAGAAAAAAATAAAATTGAAAATCAGGTCATTGTTGTTTCTTTCTTTTGGGATTCGCTGAAAAAAATCAAGGAAATTAACAACAACATACGAACAGGATACAGCCTGATACACAGGCATGTTGGGTTAAAGGCAGGTTTTGGCTTTAGGACAGGATTCATATTCAGAAAATTAAGGCCAGGCCCTATAGAAACTGCATTAAAGATAAATGCCGATTTTATTTTGCCAAGATACCATCTTGTAACAAAAAAATTGATCGATACAGCCCACCGTTATAATTTCAAGGTTTTTACATGGACAGTTGATAATGTAAGAATGGCACAGGAATTCATATCCTGGGGAATTGACGGAATAGCTTCAAACATGCCGGATCTTCTTGATTAGGCGATTTTGCTGCCCAATTCTGCTTCTTTTGCAGGCTGAATTATCTTGACCTTGCTTTTATCTTCAGAGACTGATGCTAAAATCATCCCCTCGCTTTTCACTCCTCTTAACTCAGCAGGCTCAATATTCGCGAATACAATGCAAAGTTTCCCTTTCAGATCCTTGGGCTTATAATGCTGCTTTAAACCTGCGACAATTTTTCTCTTTTCCTTGCCCAGATCAACCTCTAAGACATAAAGCTTGTCAGCATTTGGATGATCTTCAACAGAAAGAATTTTTCCAACTCTTAAATCCAATTTTTGCCAATCTGTGAACGAAACTATGCCTTCTGCCATTTTATTCTATCTTTTCAAACAAGATTTCTCCCTTTTTAATTTTTCCTGATTTTGTTTTTCCAAAGACTGCATTTTTTATTTCAGGCTTTGCAAAATTAAACTGGTCATTGATTCTTTCTGAAGTGAATGGAATAAAAGGCGATAGCAAGATGGATATAATTCTCATAGAGTCAACCAAAGAATAAAGCACATCATCTTTTTCTTTTCCTTCAAGATTCCAGGGATGCTTTTCCTGGACATATTCATTGCATGCGTCAATAAACGAGAATATCTCAGCAAGAGACTTATCAAGCTCAATATGATTGATATGGCTGCAAATCTCGGTAAACTTTAATTTGCCCGCAAGATCCGAATCAATAGTTCCTTTAGGAATTTTTTCCTTGCATAATCCTGCGATTCTGCTCACTAAATTGCCAAGCTTGTTTGCCAATTCCCCATTATGCCTTTCTTTCAATGCTTCTTCAGAGAAATCTCCATCCTGGCCTAAAGGAATATGCCTTATTATGAAATATCTTACAACATCCGAGTTGTATTTATCCACTAATGCAATAGGATCAATTGCATTGCCCAAACTTTTTGAAATTTTAAGGCCATTCGCCGTAAAAAATCCGTGAATGAAAAGTTTTTTTGGCAGTTCCAAATCCAATGCAAGAAGTATTGCAGGCCAGATTGTCGCATGCACTCTCAAAATGTCCTTGGACATTAACTGAACATCTGCGGGCCAATAATCTTTGAACTTTCCATCAGGCCATCCTATTCCAGTTATATAATTCAAAAACGCATCTACCCAGACATAACATGTGTGCTTTTTGTCAAAAGGCAGCTCGATTGCCCAATAAACTTCCTCTTTTGGCCTGCTTATAGAAATATCCTGAAGTTTTTCTTTTGTCAAAAATGAAAGAATCTCATTTTTTCTTTCCTTTGGAACTATCTGATATTTGTCAGTTTCAATCAATTTTCTCAATTCATTCTGGAATTTGCTTAATCTGAAAAGATACGCCTCTTCTTTTCTAATTTCAACTTCTTTTTTATGCAAAGGGCATTTTCCGTCTTCTAATTCGCTTTTCAGCTTATACTGCTCGCATCCTGCGCAATAGCATGCCTCATACTTGCCCTTGTAAATTAATTTTTTGTCGTATAATTCCTGAAGGACTTTCTGAACCGCCTTGATATGGTCTGGATCAGTAGTTCTGATAAAATTGTCATATTGAATATTCAATGCCTGCCAGGCTTTTTTATAGCTGTCAACTATATTGTCAACAAATTCCTGCGGCTTTTTCTTTGATTTTTCAGCAGATTGCTGGATCTTTATCCCATGCTCGTCTGTTCCTGTCAAAAAGAAAACATCCTCTCCAAGCATTTTATGCCATCTGGCAAGAATATCTGCGATAATAGTAGTATAAGAATGCCCGATATGCGGGACATCATTCACATAGTAAATAGGGGTTGTAACATAAAACTTCTTTTTGGCCATGTTTAGAATACAAGAAATTAAGTTAAAAAACTTTCTAACCAACAAGAATGCTTCTGGGCTCTTTTTTATTCTTCTTCCTCAGTCTTTCAGATATGCTCATAAATTCAGGATATATCTTAGTTGCTTCTTGATCAGTCAATTCTAAATCCCTCATAACTGAAACATATTCGGAATCAGCCAGAGTATGGCCTTCTTTGAGGTCATATCTTAAATGAATTTCGCTGATTTTTCTTTTCTTTTTCACTATGTTTTTTAGAATTTTGCCATATTTGGGATATTTTTTTGAAAATTCTTTAATTCCTTCTTCCATGCCTCTTGCTTTATTTTTGTCTTCATCTTCAATATAAGCAATCACGCTATTTCCCAAGTCTGCTTTATGCCCCGCTTGCATCAGCAAATTATATATCCCGCGGGCATACTCCCCCTCTATCTTTTTTTCTTTTTGATAAAGACTGGATAATGGAGTTCTAATATTATTAATAGCCACTAATTTTCTTACAAGTTTTTCTAAATCTGTTCTTTCCGGCATTTTTTCTCCTAGCGCTTTATCAGCAGGATATTTCATGATATTCCTGAATTTATAAATTTTTTTAAACTCAAATATACACTTATGATAGGCATTGCGCCATTGGTCTATCGGTAGAATGGAACCTTCCCAAGGTTCAGAGCCGGGTTCAATTCCCGGATGGCGCATAATGGGCTCAGCGTGCTCAATACATTACATTATCATAGTGCTCAGAACATTACAGGTTCATAGTGTTCAGCACAATATCAGAGTGCTCAAAACAATATTAAAAAATGGAAAAAATACAATTTTTTTCAGCAGAAACAAATAGGCTGTATCAGCTTGCAGGAGATCCGCCAACATTAAAAATTTCTGGCGTGCCTATGCATCGGCATATCAGGATGAATCCCCTGCAAGACACTCAGACTAAGATTGATGCCCTAAAGCCAAAAGGAATTGTCCTTGACACATGCATGGGATTAGGTTACACTTCAATTTTCTCTGCAAGACTTCAGGCTGTGCAAAAGGTCATGGTATTTGAGAAAGATCATAATGTTGTTGAAATTGCCCAGCTAAATCCATACAGCAAAGAATTTTTTGAGAATCCTAAAATAGGCTTGGTTGAAGGAGATGTCTTTGAAAAAGTGAAAGAGCTTCCCACAAGGCATTTTGATTCCATAATTCATGATCCGCCAACATTTTCCCTGGCTACTGAGCTTTATTCCCAAAAATTTCATCAAGAGCTATTCAGAGTGTTAAAAGAAAAATGCAGATTATGGCATTATTGCCCTGAGCCTGGAAAACTTAAGGGACAAAACCAATTGAAAGACAAAATAACTAAAAATTTGAAGGCAGTCGGATTTAGAAATGTTTATTATGACCAAAAATCTTCTGGAATAATCGCAGAAAAATAGGGTGAAAAATGAAAAAAGAGGAATTTAAGAATTCCGATGAAAAAACAAGGAAATCTCTTGATTATAGCGTAAAAGACGGAGTTGCCAATGCAGTCACGGTAGGCACAGGCGATAACTTTATTTCCCCTTATGCAGTCGCATTAAATGCCAATAACTTCCAGATAGGCTTGCTTTCTGCTCTTCCAAATTTGATTCCAACAGAGCTTCTGACAACAAAGCTGTTAGGCAAGTTTTCCAGGAAAAAAATTGTTCTTTTCAGCGTGCTTACTCAGATTTTTATGTTAGCTGCCCTGGCTTCAGTAGGCCTGCTATTCTCGGGAAGTCTGGCGCCAAATCTTCTTATCATCTTGTTTGTGTTATATGCGGCTGCCGCTTATCTGATGGCCCCAGCATGGTCTTCGTGGATGAAAGACCTTACTGAGAATATAGAAATTGGAAAATATTTTGGAATGCGAAACAAAATAATAGGCATTGCAGGATTAGTTGCAATAATTCTCGCAGGATTTTTCCTGGATGCGTTCAAAAAAGCAGGATTTGTCCTGCTTGGATTCGCAGTTTTGTTTTTAGTGGCGGCAATAGCAAGAGCATTTTCCAGAGCTTATCTGAAAAAGCAGTATGAGCCAAAATTAAAGATAAAAAAAGAGTCTTATTTTTCATTCTGGCAGTTCATTAAAAAAGCCCCAACAAATAATTATGGAAGATTTGCGATTTTTACTGCTTTGATATCTTTTACAGTCATGATTGCCAGCCCTTTCTTCACGCCATACATGCTTGAAGGATTAAAATTTAATTATATAACTTACACGATAATCAATCTTGTAATTTCAAGCCTGGCAACTCTGCTTACAATGCCATTCTGGGGAAAATTTATAGATAAATATGGATGTGTAAGAACACTAAGGACAACAGTATGGGTTCTGCCGGTAATTCCTCTGCTTTGGATAATCTCCCCAAATATATACTGGCTGGCGTTCATACAGATAATTTCTGGAATAGCGTGGGCGGGCTTTAATCTTGCTGCAGGAACATTCACTTATCATGCTGTAACAAAGGAAAGAATGAATTTGTGCGTTGCTTATTCTTCAGCATTTAACGGGGCTGCAGTTTTCCTTGGGGCAATAACAGGCGGCTTGATAGCATCCCTGCATATTTCATTTATGAACATTTTCCTATTTGTATTCTTAATTTCAGGAATCGCAAGATCTATTGTGATAAGCGTATTATTTCCTTTGATAAAAGAAGTGCGGCCCGTCAAGGCTGCAAAACCTTTGTTAAAAACAATATTCAAGCCTTTAAGAGAGGGAATACTTGGCGGTTTTTTAAATCTATATCCCCATAATGGCAAAAAGAAGAAAGATTAATTTTTTAAATTGAAGAATACACCAATAACTATGGCAAAAGTCAAAAAAGAGATAACAGCGCCCGAAGAAGACATTTCAAAGGTCGAAGACAAGATAAGAGATCTGATAAACCTGGTTAAAATAAGGAATAATGAAGAATTAGAATCAGGGGAAGGCAAAAAGATTGAAGACGATGCGGCAGAAGAATTGATTGATAAGCTAAAAGAGATCGCATCGATGCTTGGAGAAGCTTTCGACTGAACTAAGTTTTTAAAAGATTCAGATAACCTTGAAAACAAGTCTATTTCAAAAGATTTTTAAAAGATTATAGCAAGACTAATCTATGTTCGGAAAAACTAAATGCAATTTTTGCGGAAGCAAAATCAGCAAGAAGTATCAATTCTGCCCAAATTGCGGAAGATCCGCCAAGGAAAAATCAGATAACCAATTCTTTCAGCCAACATTCAAATTAGGTTTCCCTTTCGACACGCTGATAAAGCATATGTCCAAGCAAATTGAATCGCAATTCAAGGAAATAGACAAGGGAATCGGGGAAATGAACTTTGATGAAAAAAAAGTCCAGAAAATGCCGATGCAGGGCCTGAGCATTTCAATTTCATCAGCGAATAACGGCCAACCTGTAATCAAAGTAAGATCTTTGGGTGATAAAACTCCTATAGAACTGAAAGCAATGCAGACAGCAAAACCTGGAAAACAAGTCAGGCAAATTGCGCTGCCGCAAAAGCAATTTAGCGAAGAAGAGTCTGAAAAGCTTTCCAAGCTGCCTAAAGAGGAGCCAAAAACTTCTGTCAGGAGATTGACTGACAAGATAGTCTATGAAATAGAAATTCCAGGGGTCAAGAAAGAAAATGTCATAATAAGCAAACTCCAGAACAGCATTGAAATCAAAGCATTTGCAAAAGACAAGGCCTTCTTCAAATTAATACCAATCTCATTGCCTATAATCAAATCCCAGATCAAAGAAGGCAAGCTTGTTTTAGAGTTCAGCCCTTAATTAAAGCCATTCAAGCCTTAAGATTGGCATGTCATAAGCTGGAATTTCCTCTACAATTGCCGGCTTGAAACCTTTTTTCTTTATTTCATCTTTTAAATTGCTGACAATTTCCAAAGATGTCAGGATTCTTAATCTTTCTTTATCTAATTCAATCAGATTTTCAGGAAGATCATATTGTTTTAGAAGATAATTTGCAAATAAATGGAGACTATTGACATAGTCTCTAAACATCTTTTTATTTTTCTTTAGAGCATCCAATCGTTTCTGATAATCAAAGCCGGGCCTTATTGAAAAATAAATTGCTCCTCGCAAAAGATCATTTGTTTCTGTTATTATATCCAAAGGCTTTTTGACATTTTTCAGCCTTTTTTTCAGCCTGTTTACATACTGGAAAGCATCTTTTGTTCTTGCGGTGCAATAATGAATTTTAAGATTTGTTTTTTTGATAGAGCTTAGAACTTTCATCGCAGTTTCATTGCTTCCCCTAATTGCGTTGCTTCCTTTTATTATGTCAAAACCCTTGCCAAGCATTAATTCAGTGTTTAAAGTTCCGATTTCAAACTCATTCAAATTCAAAAAGTCAATATCCTGAATTTGTTGGATAAAATCAACAAGCTTCTTCTCAGTTTTTGGAATGACTGGAATTTCAACACCTACTTTCCAGCAGTATTTTTTCTTCAGCTTCAAAGCCAAATCAATCTTCTTTCTCTCATTCTGATCAAAATGCAAAAAGTCAGGATGGAATCTTATCTCATCAATTCCAGACTTTGCCAGCCTTTCCAATCTGCCAAAAGAAACATTCTGAGTAGGCAGATAAATATGAATATGAAACTTTTTTCCAAATTTTTTCTTCAAGGCTTTGACAAATTTTTCAACTCTTTGCAAAACAATAAGAGGATCACCACCGGTAATACCTATTCCCTCAGAATTGCAAAGCTGAATCTCTTCAATTGCCTCATCAACCGCATCCACATCGCTTAATTTTCTCTCATTTATGTAAACAACATCAAGATTTTTTCTTGATGAAGGCAAGGGGCAATAGTAGCATCCTCTCCTGCATAATCCTGTGATGAAAAGAACTGATTTTTCTCCAAGAACGCAAAATTTGCAGCCATTGGCAATATCATTTATTTTATATGAAGAAAATTTTGTTTTTTGAATCATTATAAAATCATTTAACTTGGGAAGTAAATTCAGATTTGGAATTTTCCGTCTTTAATCAGCAATTTATCATCAATCCAGACTTCTCCTTCTCCACCATGAGAAGGCCTTAATTCCTTCACAATATCCGCATGAATCGCAGATTCATTTTTGCCATTGCATTCCTTATATGCATGCCCGAGCGCCAAATGGATTGTTCCGCCTATCTTTTCATCAAACAGAAGATTATTTGTGAATTTTTGAATCTTGAAATTGCATCCTATTCCGAGCTCTCCAAGCTTTCTTGCGCCATCATCAGTTTTTAGCATTGAATCCAGAACATCAAAGTTTGTTTTTGCTGAAGCTTTTACAACTTTCCCTTTTTTGAATTCTAATCTTATCCCTTTGATGCTTCGGCCCATTCTTTCCAAGGGATATGTGAATGTTATGTGTCCTTTAGTGGTATTCTCTTCAGGAGCTGTCCAAACCTCTCCGTCAGGCATATTATTCAGCCCGCTTCCTATTGCTCCAAGTCTTCCTTTGATTCCAAATGTCAAATCAGTGTCTTTTGATTTTATTCTGACAATTTTCCCCTTGTCAATCGCTTTTTTCACTTTGTTCATGAATCCTTCAAGTTTTTTCCAATCCTGGAGGCATGAATCAAGGACAAATCTTCTGTATTTTTCCAAAGACATTCCAGCTTCCTTTGCGAAATCCTTGACAGGATAATCAAAAATAACCCATTTTTTCTTCAATCTTTCATCAGATATTCTCTTTATTGTTTTCTGCCTTAATGTCAATGGATTGGGAGAAATTGTAGCCAATTCATACCTGTTTTCAGGAGCGCCTATGTAGATTATAGCATCAGTCTTTTTCATCTCAGAATATGAAATTTCTGGAAAATGTTTCAGCTGCTCTTCAGAGGCATATTTGTAATAGGTATAACTCAATCCTTCAAAGTCTGTTTTTATTGTGGGATATGCCCCCTTTAGCAGGCATTGCTTGTAAATCTCAAGAATCAGGTCTCTTGCTGGAATTCCCGCGACAATCTGCACATACTCTCCTTTCTTGACTCTTGCAGAATGCTCGACAAGAACTTTGGCAACTTTCTGGATTTCAAGGCTTGTTGGAATTTTGACTGTTCTCATTTTTATCTTAAAATGAGCCTGCTCGGATTTGAACCGAGGACCCCTGCCTTATCAGAGCAGTGCTCTAGCCAGGCTGAGCTACAGGCTCATGTTAAATTTATTCAAAGACAATTTATAAAGTTAATTATAAAATTGCAGCAGAAGCTATTTCTTGCTTGAAAATCATTTTTCAGGCTACAGAAAGGTATTTAAATAACCCTATGTATGTTCATATGAATAGAGCTATGAAAAATAGTATTAGGATACATTGGCTAGCACTGATCTTCCTATTCTCTATTTTCTTCCTATTCACTAACCTTAGCCCTTTCGTTTCCGCCTCCGCATGCCAGGAAAGCTGGTCATGCGGAGAGTGGAACAAATGCTTCGATAATGTCACGACAAGGTATTGTTTTGACATAAGCAATTGCGGCACCTCTTTTTCTATTCCTCAAATAAAATCTGATTGTTCTGATATTTTCAAAGATTGTTTTAACGGCATTACTGACAATGACGAGACTGATATGGATTGCGGGGGCAGCCAATGCACAAGCTGCCTTGAAGGGCAATACTGCCTTTCAGACCAGGATTGCGATACTCTTTATTGCCAGAAAAGCAAATGCGCAATTATTCCAGAATATGGACAGCCAGCAATAAAAATTCCTTCCCCGCTATTCGCATATTGGATTTTCTTCTTTCTTTCAATGACTGCAATAGCAATAATCCTCATTGTGAATAATATCAACAAATCATTTGAATATTCTCCTGAAAAATTCAACCTAAACTTAAATTCTTATGTAGAAAAGAAAATCGCAAACCGGGAAAAAGAGATTGATGAAGAGATTGATTTAGAGGCAAGCCTTCCGGCAAAAGAGGTGAAAAAGCTGGAAAGAGAGATAAAGCAAATAGAAAAAAAAGAGAAGAAAGCGGAGTCAAAAGAAGTAAAGAAAAAGGCAGAGGCAAAAAAAGAAGTCAAATTTGAAATAAAAAAACTGAAAAAAGAGGATAAGGAGAGAATTACCTCAGAAAGAAAACAGGCAATTTTAAATGGCATGAAAGATGTCTATGAGGATTCATATGAATAAAAATATGAATAACAATATTAATAAAGATATGAAAGTACATAATAACTGATGAGTATGCAAAAACAATGAAAAACGGCGCTGAATTCAATGAGAGCACATTAAGGAAAGATATTCTAGAATTAGTTAAGAAAAGCCGTGTTGTGACAACATCTGAGATAGCAGAGGCTATGAAAATCTCATGGAATACCGCTGAAAAATATCTTCTAGAAGAGACTATAGCCGGAAAAGTCGAGAGGATGAAGAAGGCTGGAGTAAATTTATGGGTGATGAAATGAAAACAAGATTGAATGCTAAGGGAATAATCATGCTATCCTTGATTGTCATCTCTTTAGCTGCGATTATCTTTGGAACATTCATCCCTCTTATCGCGACAGCAGCATTGTTCTTGATTTTTGCTGCGCAAAAAATGAATATCGTGAATAACAAATTCATAGGATATACTACTTTATTTTTTATAGTCAGCCTGCTCATTGCAGCATTAGTAACTCAAGCAATAATACCTATAGTTCATGATATTAAAGTAAGCCCAATTACTGGAAAAGCAGTTTCTGGAATATTGCCTTTAAGGGAAACATCCTCTATTGTAAGCATCAACGGAAATGACGTCCAAGTATTGGTGTCAAGCCATGACGCGATAGTTCCTGAGATAACCTATGAAAATGACATCTTGACAATAACCAAGGATAATAAAACATTGGAGTTATCCGGAGTAAATCAGGACAAGGTAGAGGTTGGACTTGATGTTCTTGAAAACAGCGAATTTATAGATGCTTATGCAATTGACCCTACAAAAGTGAACTATACTTCTGCAAATATCACCGTGATTGCCCAAGGCAACAGCTTATTCAAATGCAAAGACTGGAATTTTGAAACGCAGGAATGCCAAGGCAGATGGCAGAAAGTCAGAAATATAAATGCCGGGCAAGAATATTCAGTTGAAATCTCTCCAGAAGATCCTGGATTTGGAGAAGGAAATTACACAGTCGAGCTTCTTGATGAAAACAGCTACTTGTATAATTACACTGAAAACAAGACAAACATAGATGCAGACCATATAAATGTGAGCCTGACTATAAATGACAATGGTTCAATAATAAAATTGGATATCAATTCCAAAAAGACAAATGAAAACGGTAAAGAAGTATTATTAATAAAAGAATCAATAAATGACTCCAGATTGCAGGAAGGAGTCACAATAGACACTTCAAACATAACTTCTGACAGCTTTGAAATACAAAAAATAGCAAAAGGCAAAAGCGTTCTTGAATGCGCTAATTTCAGCGATTCATGCCTTAGCAACTGGACAAAAGTTCAAAGCACGCCAATAAACCAGGCTTATGAAACATTGAGCAGCAGGAAGAAAACAACTTATGCCGAGACAAAAGACACAATTGCCGTATTTGACAAGAATTTCAATCTTCTGCAGTATGATGAGAATATCACAAGCAATACCTCAACATCTGCGGATGTTGAATATGAATTTACAGGATTTAATATTAAGAAATTGAAGTTCTACACTTATAACAAATCATCAAACAGCAATGACCTTGTTGTAGAGCATAATGTTGACATATCTTCCCCTTCTGGAAAGATTGCCAGCACATTTAGCATTGATCCTACAAACCTCACATTCTCATATGCTGAATTGACCGCAACCGCTTCAGGAAGCTATTTATTCAAATGCAAGAACTGGAACGCCTCAGACCAGACATGCTTGGGAACTTGGAACAAACTTGCTGTCTTGACTCCTGGACAGGATTATACAATCAACTTAACAGCAGAAGATCCTGGATATTTGGAAACAAACAACTCGATTGTCTTGATAGACGATAATGAAACCCTGCTTGATTACAATGAAACAATCCTTTCTAATGAAAACAATATGACAAACATAAAACTGGATATTTTCAATTCAACAAATATCAACAGGATAATAATCTACAGCCATAATGAAAGCTCTGATGAAGACATCCTGAAGATAAAATATTCCACCAATGAAGCAGGATATTTACAGTCATACTCAATTGATCCTACAAACCTTTCATTTGCAAATGCGACAGTTACAGTAACTGCTAAGGGGACTCAATTGTACAAATGCCCAGACTGGAACTTCACATCCCAGACATGCATTGATGGAAACTGGACATTGTTCAAATCAGATTTAGTTCCAGGACAAGAATATAATTTCACTTTGACAGCAGGCGACCCGGGATTGGGAGAAGTCGAAGGATCATTCTTTGAAGGATTTGAGTCTGGAAGCCTGACAACAAATAACTGGACTAATACTGGAGTCGGCTCCTGGGCTGTCAGCTCTGCATCAAAATATGCTGGAAGCAATGGAGTTGGAGCAAGCAATGTCCCTTCAGGAGCGATTTTAGAAACAAATATCAGCACTGCAGGATATTATAATATCACATTTTCATTATATGCATACGCTTCTGGAAGTTTTACTGCAGGATCAGAGAATATCTCGGCTGAATGGTATAACGGGACTGCCTGGATTGCGGCTATGCCTGGAACAATAAACTCAGCTTATACCCTATACAGTTATAACTTGTCATCATCTGCAAGCAATAACGCTAATTTCAGGATAAGAATCAATTGCTTCAGCAATTCAGCTGCGAAAAAATGCTATGTGGATAATATTAATGTAAGCGGAACATTTGTGACAGACACAACTCCCCCTGCCGCGATTACAAATCTTACAAATACCTCCTCGACTGACACATCAATCACTTGGAACTGGACAAATCCTGCGGATTCTGATTTCAGCTCTGCAATTATTTATTTGAATGGGACAAATGTCCAAAACACTTCAAATAATTATTATGCCGCGACAGGATTATCATCCAGCACAAACTATACTATAAGAATAAACACGAAAGATACTGCTGGAAATGTGAATTATACCAATGTCACAAACACAGCTTCAACAACTTCCTCGCAGCCCCCAAAAGTGACAATCAATTATCCTCGGGGGCAAATAATTAACACAGGCAGCAAGGTGTTCATCTCAGCGAATGTTTCAAGCTCAAGAGCAATCAATTCTTCAGTTGCGCAGATTACTCTGCCTAATGGCACAATAAGCAACTATACCATGGGCTATAACCTTCAGCTGCCAAGCGATAATTTCGACACAAATTCCCTGGGAACAAACTGGCTTTTTGAAAATATCAATCTGGGGCCAAGCCAGACATGCATTGCAAATATCAACACTACTGTCGCTGGAAAAGCCCATCTTTCAATGAAAGGAACCGGAACTCCTTTGTCAGACACATGGTGCAGCCTTGTTTCAACAAAAATAATTGACGGAGATTTTGATATGAACGTGTCATTTACAATGTCCGCAGAAACCCTGGATGATTATGCCTTTAACTTCGGCATAAGCGACGTCAATTCTTCATACTATTCATCAAAATCAATCTTCATGGCATTGTCAAACTGGAACGGCCAGCAAAGAGGATATGAAATCTATGCGCAAGATGAAAACTATTCAGGATATATACTCACAAAAGCCTCTGCAGACACGACTGGAAAAATGAGGATTAAAAGAACAGGGAATAACTTCACATTCTACTTATGGAGCGGCTCGGCATGGAATCAGGAGACTGTCTCAAAAAATAACTTCAATCTTCCAAGGCAGATTTATGTTTACTTTGACATAGAAAATTCCGCTCCAAAATGGGGGACAGTCAATGTCTCATTGGATGATTTTGGCGTCAAAAGCGAAAATTCAAGCATTGTCCAATTCAATCAGACTTCCAATAATGGAGCCTATTCGTTCAAAGTGATTGCAATGGATTCTTTAGGATTAGTCAACAGCACTTCAACAAGCAATTTTACAATCGGCCAGGTTAACAGCCCGCCTACTATTCCATGGATTTCAAATCCGTCTGACAATGAAGCAATCAATGGAAGCTATCTTATAGCATGGAATCCAATTACTGATTCGAACAATGATACAATTGCATTAAATATTTCTTTATTGAATCTTGACAGCACATTCAATTCGACAATTGTCTCGAATTATGGCAATATAAATACAGTAAACTACACATTTGACAGCGCTCAAAAAGCGAATGGAACTTATAATCTTCAGGTAATGGCGTTTGAGACAGCTACACTCGAAAAATACAGCAGCCAATATACTGTAAACAATCTGACAATAAATAATGTTGACACAACTGCCCCTTCAGTTTCTTTAGTCAGCCCAGCAAGCAACTATACTGAAATGAACACAGTCAATGTGAATTTCACTTACAATGTTTCAGACGCATCAAGCATTGCAAACTGCACTTTCAATCTTTGGAATAATGACAGCAATTATTTAGAAAATAATCAAACTTCCATTTCAGTAACCAAGAATATCAATCAGACATTTAGTTATACGTTCAGCTTGAATGGAAATTACAAATGGAATGTCACATGCACTGATTCCTCAAACAATCAGGGCTTGAGCGAAAGCAGAAATTTTACACTGGCTGTTCCAGGAATTGAAGCCCAAGGAACATGGCAGGATTCGGGATTAGTCTGCTGGCCAAATCCAGTTACAAATGGCTCTAAGGTTTTATGTAATATAACCTATACTTGCGCAGGGGGAACTTGCGGCAAGAATGCAGCTTTTTACCTGAAAGATGATAATGTAATCATAAATGACACCATTTGTTCGGGCAAGGACTTTACTTGCAATGGGGCGACTAAAAATGCGGCAAGCACTTGCGCTTCATCATTTGCAAACAGCTCTTTATGCAGCGTAGGATACACAAGCTGCACTTCTGGCCAGACAATAGTGGCAACTTACAACTATACAGCCTGCTCTGGAGCCACAGCGCCACCTTCACAAAACAATATCAACGCTTCATTTATAGACGACCCTGCTCAAGGAGGGACAGATCCTGCCACATTGACCCAGGATTTCATAGAGAACATATCACTTCCAAATAATTATCCTACATGGAGCAGTAATCAGACATCAATTCAATCAACATACTCTCCGACAGCCTTGTCATTGTTCAACATAACCTGGCAAGATGACATCGGAGTTTCTTTAGTCAGATTTGAAAGCAATTATTCTGGAAGCGCTGCAAATTACACAATGAACAGAATCTCTGGAAACTCGACAAATGGAGTTTACAATTATTCAGCAATTCTTCCTGCGGGAACTTTTTATTGGAAATCTTATGCGAATGACACTACAAATCAATTAAATTCGACAAGCTCATGGACATTTACAATTGCAAAAGCAACTCCAACAATCACAAAATATCTTAATGGAATTGACAACAATTTGACAGCAACTTATCCTCAGCAAGTGAATGCATCAAGCTCTGCAAATGCAGGAACATTGGCAATTTACAGCAATGGGGCTGCAATAACCAACGGGGCAAATTACACTTTAGGGGTTGGATATTACAGAATTGATTTCAATGTAACAGGAAATCAAAATTATACCAATGCTTCAACTGTATTATTTGCAAATATCACCCAGGCAAACTCCCAGACAGGATTGACATTTGATAAAACAACTCCTCAAAATTATACAACTGCAATCACTCCAACTTGCTCATTGATAGCAGGATCAGGAACGCCAACACTAACCGTTAATGGAACAACAATAACTTCTGGAAGCCCAATAACTTTGGGCGTAGGAACCTGGACATTCAATTGCTCAATTGCAAATTCACAGAATTATACTGCTGCGAGCAACTTATCAAACTTTGTGATTAATCAAGCAACTCCTTCATTGAGCTTGTTGAATACGACAGCATTTACAGTTACTTATCCAACACAAACTAATATTTCAGGAAGCGGATGCCCAAGCCAGCTGACTTGCACTCTTTACAGAAATAATGTAAGTGTAGGAAGCATTTCAGATGTTGGAACATTTGGCTTCGGAAACTATGTTTATGTCTACAACACTACTGGAAATGCAAATTACACTAATGCAAGCACAACAAATACTTTAATAGTAAATCAAAATGTAACAACAACTTCTGTATTGACAAATCCTGCTTCTCCAATTAATTATGGATTAGCAAGCAACTTCAGCTGTTCAAATTCAGCTGGATTAACGACTAACATGACGATAAATGGAACTGACAAGAACAGCGAAAAGGGAATAAATGTGACAAGAGGAGTTGGAACATACACAATCAATTGCTCATTTGCAGGGAATGCAAATTATTCCGCATCTTCTCAGCAAACAGTTTATACAATCAATCAAGCAAACCAATTAATAACTCCTTTATTGAATGGAAACAATGCAAATCTTGCCATAACCTATCCTCAGCAGATAAACGCTTCCCATTCGGGAATAAATCAGACTGCAGTTTCAATAAAAATAAATGGAACATCTGTGAATATAGGGCAGAATTACACTTGGGGAGTAGGAGTATGGGATGTCAATTACTCTGCTCCTGCAAATCAGAACTATTCTACATTTGAGTATCATCTTAACCTGACAGTCAGCCAGGCTTCTGGCTCAGGAACATTATTGCTGAATGGGACTGCAGGAAACATTAGTTTGGCTTATCCTTCACAAGTCAATGCTTCATTCACAAATTCAACTGGAGCAGGAACATTGTTGAGAAATGGGACAGATGTAACAAGTTCGAATAATCAATTCCAGAATCTGGCAGTTGGATATTATAATTTCACACTGAATGTCGCAGGAAGCCAGAACTATTCAGCATTCACTCTGTCAAGATTCGCGAATGTTACAATTGCAACTCCTATTCTGACAATAACAAATTCAACTTCACTGGCATTGATTTATCCAATGCAGACAAACTTCAACTGCACAGCTGACACTGCGCAAGTCACTCCTCTGCTTTTCAGGAATGGATTAAATGTAAGCAATCCGGATGTTCAGACACTGGGAGTGGGAAGCTATAATTACACTTGCAACAACACTGCAACCCAGAATTATACTGCTGCAAATGCGGCAGGCAAGAATCTAACTGTATCTCAATCAGGAAATCCAGTCAATTTGTATTTGAATGGAAATCAAAATCAGAATGTGACAATAACTTATGGAACTCCAAGCAATGCGACTGGAACAGCCACAACCGGAGCGGCTCTTTTCAGAAATGGATTGAATGTAAGCAATCCTGAGATTGCAACACTGGCTGCGAATGCAACAGGATATGCGTATAAAGTGAATGCAACAGGCAATGCAAATTATTCTGACAATGCTACTGGATTGACTTATTATTTATTCATCAACAAATCAACGCCAGTTTTGAACTTAAGCCTGAATAGTCTGGAAAGCAATATAACAATTGATGCAGGAACTTCAATACTTTTGAATTGTTCAGTCTCAAACTCCGGAACAATCAATCTCTATAAGAATGGAACATTGATAAATTCAGGAGCAAGCCCATTAAGCAATCTGACAATATTCAGCAATTTAGGAATATATAACATAACTTGCATTTATTCAGGAGATCAAAATTATACCTCTGCATCAAAGACATATTATGTGAATGTCACAGACACTATTTATCCTTCAATTACAGTTTACAGCCCAACACCCACATCATATATCGGGCAGCAGATTTTGGTAAATTTCACAGCATCTGACAATGTCGCAGTAAGCAGTTTATGGTATAATAACGAAACTTCTAATGTCAGTTACACCTCGGGAATTGTTCAGTATGTGAATGTAAGCACTGGAACACATACTTTCATATTTTATGCAAATGACACTTCTGGAAATCTGAATTTTACAAATGTAAGTTTTGAAGCGATTGCATCTGATTTAATCCCCCCTACTTATTCGAATATAACAATAAATCCGAACTCGCCTGCAACCTATGCATCTGGACAGAATTATGAATTCAACATAACCTGGACAGAAAATGTTGACGTTGACACTGCAATAATCAATTTCAATGGGACTAATTATACGATGAGCCCATACAGCTCTGCTGGAGGAACACACCATTTTAATTTTACAATTAGCAATCTTGCAGTAGGAAATTACAGCTATTATTTCTGGGCGAATGACACAACTGGAAATGCAAATCAAACTGGAATATTAAATTATACAATTAACAAAGCTCCAGGACAGATCATCTTGAAGTTAAATGATACAGAAAACAATATAACTTTGATTTATGGGAGCCAATTAAATGCAAGCGCAAGCTCAACAACTGGAACTGTGACTTTATACAGAGATGGAACTAATGTTACAAATGAAAACAATGCATTCCAAACTTTAGGTGTTGGAGATTACAATTATACTGCGATCTCTTCCGAAACTCAGAATTATAGTGCGGCGAGCATAACAAGATTTGTAAATATAACGCAGGCAACTCCAAGCTTGAGCTTGCTGAATACAATTGCGTGGACAGTTGAATACAAGAATATAACAAATATCTCGGGAGCAGGATGTCCAAGCCAATTGACTTGCACTCTTTACAGAAATAATGTGAATGTAACAAGCCCAGATGTCAATTTATTTGCAGTAGGCAATTATACCTATGTTTACAACACAACAGGAAATGCAAATTATACAACTGCAAGCACGACAAATAACTTGACAGTCAACAAATCAAACAGCATTGTCTACACTTACTTGAATAATTCAAGAAGCGACTTGACAATTGCATTAAACAGCTCAATATGGCTGAATGGAACATTGCAGCAAGGTGAAGGCATAATCCAATTGTTAGTAAACGGGATTGTCTTGAATTCAGGAAACTCCCCTCTTTCAAATGAGGCTTCATTCAACAACATAAGTTTGTACAACATAACAACATATTACCCTGAAACACAGAATTACACTTCAAGTTCAGAGACATTCTGGCTGAATGCTGTTGACTTGACGCCTCCGACAATCCAGTTTGTTGATTCAACAACCGCATCAGGAAGCTATTCGCAAAGTTCAATCTATGCCAATGTTACTGCAGAAGATATTTACTTAGACCAGATAGCAATCAGATTGTACAATTCAACAGGATTAGTCAGTTCATCAAGCTCTGCAGCTTCCCCATTATTTGCCAGTTTCACAGGCCTGGTTGATGGAACTTATTATCTGAACGCGACTGCAAATGACACTTCAGGCAATTCAAACAAGACAGAAACAAGAACAATCATCTTAGACACGACAAATCCAACAGCAAGCTTTGGATCAGGAACAGATGCTTCCGGATATTTGAACAGGCAGAATATCATCGTGAATGTTACTGCTAATGATTCAAATCTTGCAAGCATAACAGTAAACTTGTACAATTCAACTGGTTTAGTCAATTCAACTTCATCAGCAAGCAGCCCATTGTTCTTGAACTTCACAGGATTAAATGATGGAAATTATTACTTCAATGCAACTGTACTGGACAGCTTAGGGCATGCCACAAGCACAGTTACAAGAACAATAATAATTGACACTATCCTGCCAGTATTCAATGAATCCCAGACACGCCCAGTCTTAAACAGAATAGTCGCGCAATCAGAGAATGTCTCATTAATAATAAATGCAACCGATAATAATGCAATTGCAAATGTAAACGCAAATATAAGCTGGGACTCAACATCTCAATTGATAAGCTTAGCATTCAATCCAGTGTCAGGATTCTATGAAGAAACATTCAACAATACAATCTTGCCTGGATTATATAATGCAGATTATACAGCAACAGATGTTGCGGGAAATGCAAATATCACAAGAACTAACTTTACTGTATTTGATTCAATTTCTCCTATAATAACATCTGCAAACATTTCAAACTATGCGGTGATAATTAATGACACTGTACTGCTGAATGCTACAGCAACTGACCTGCTTTTGGACAGCGTATTTGTAAACATAACTCTGCCTAACGGAACAATCATGCAATTCAATGTTCCTGCTTATTTCAACGCGACATTGCCTGGAAGATACAACATAACTTTCATTGCAAATGATACTTCGGGAAACACAGCAACCTTTGAAGATTATTTCATGGTCGGAGATAATATCACGTTCCAAGTTAATGTGATAAATTCTAACCTTGCTGGAATAAACAATACTCTAGATATTTATCTTGCGGGAACAGACAGAAAAATCCATACACATGAATTCAACGGATCATATTTTGATGAACATCCGGCATTGATATATGATTTGCTATTCAAGGCATACAATGATTCAATAAAAATAAAGCTCAGAGATGTAAATCTTTCAGCCGACAATAACAAAACTTTTGGAATAGATAATTTGATTCCCGCAGTTCCAGGATATCTGGCAACTTATGGGGTGAATAATACTTACAATATAACAAATGCGACAGTCATCCTGAATTACAGCGGATTATCCTATTCAAATGAAAATTATCTGAATGCATACAAATGCGATGACTGGGATTTTACAGTAAGAGGATGCATCAGCGGATGGCATCTTGCAAGCTCAATAAAAAACACAACCTCTAAGATATTTTCTATAGATGTTAACGGATTTTCAGGATTCTCAATAAGAGAAGACATCCCATCTGTTCCTGTAACTCCTGCAACTGGCACAGGCGGTGGTGGCGGGGGAATTTATGCTCCAAAATGCGCTGAAAACTGGAGATGCACTGACTGGATATGCGAAGATGGAACTGCGGCAAGAAAATGCATTGACAAAAATAAGTGCGGAACCTTAAACTACAAGCCTGAAGAAAGCGCAGAATGCTCAAAAGTTTCCGGATGCTTCAACAACAGGAAAGACGAAAATGAGACAGATGCTGACTGTGGCGGAGACTGCAGTGTAAAATGCATTGCAGGAAAGCAATGCAATGTAAATTCAGACTGCATAACTGACATTTGCTACAATGGAATCTGCATAACAAAAGAGAATGTAACAGAACAGCCAACCCTTCCAACAGAAAAACCTGTTGAATCGATTGCAGTCATATGCTGGTGGATATGGATATTGATGCTTATAGGGATGCTTGCATTAATATTATCACTTAAAATGGCAGATTATGCGATCAAGCCATCATTCGAAGAAAAAATAGAGAGTTACATAAGAGACAAGAAAGATGTAGTAAAAGCTTTTGAAAGAAAAGTGGACAGGAAGATTGAAAGAGAGGAAGATGCCTTCGCTAAATTCGGACGTAAAATAAATCCATTAAGACTTGCAAGACTGCTTAAGAAAAAAATTGAAATCAAAGCTTCAGAAGAGGGAAAAGCTATAGGAAATTTCGAGAGAAGAATCGGCAGAAAGATTGGAGAAGAGAAGGATACAATAAGAAGATTTGAAGGGAGAATTATAGAAACAATTGAGGAGAAGAAAGGCGCTATCAAGTCTTTTGAAAGAAAAGTCGGCAGAACGATTGAAAGAGAAGAGGAAGTGCTGAATGAATTTGGCAAAAAAGTAAGCCCATTAAGATTTGTAAGATGGCTTAAGAAAAAATTAACATACAAGCCAGAAGCGCCAAGATTCAAGACAGGCTCGAGCGGATGGTTCAAAAGCAAGGAAGAAAAATTAGCTGACCAAGAAGAAAAGATTAAAAAAGCCGAAAAGGCAACTATAGAAAAAGAGGCTGTAAAGAAAGTTCTAATAAAACCTCTGGAAAAGCCTAAGATAACTACTATCATTGAAGAAGAGACAATAGAGCCAGTAAAATTTCCAAGAATAAGAATAATACAATCTGAAAAGGCAGAAAAAAAGAAAGAGGAAAAAGAGACTGAAAAAACAATGCCTGTGAAAGAAATAGGCATTAAAGACAGCATATTGCACAGAAGAATGGAAAGAATTGCAGAAGAAGTCAAAAAAGAAGAGATTATGAACAGGCAGAGAGAGCTCGTTATAGAAAAAGCAAGAATGCTGAAAAGATATATCCTTTCAAAGGCAGTCGAGCAGGAAAAATCAAAGACAGAGGCAATAATAACATCAGAGCCTGAAAATGCTGAAAGAATAATGCCCTCTCTTAAGATTAAAGCAGAAGGAAAATCAAAACAGCAGCCTCAAATCGAAAAAGAGGAGAAAATCTGGCCAGATAATATTGAAAGCAATGAAATAAAAAAAGACAGAGAAAATATAATGTCCATCTTAGGCAAATTCAAAATCAAGCCAGGAAAGAAAAAGGTTATTAAATCCTATATGCTTGACAAATTGAAGGAAACTTACAGATAAAATATATTAGAAGAGGTGAAAAAATGCAAAACATAGGTGTTATCTCAATTAAAGGAGGCGTCGGCAAAACTACGGCAGCAGTTAATCTCGGTGCTGCATTGGCCGATAGAGGAAAAAAAGTTCTTATTGTAGATGCAAATTTTTCTGCCCCAAATCTCGCATTGCACCTTGGCTTGGTAAAGCCTGATGCTGCAACGATACATGATGTCTTGATGGGAAAAATGCCCATCCAAAAATCCATTTATGAGCATGAAGCGGGCTTTCATTTTATTCCCGGAGCATTGAATCCACAGCCGGGAAAAATAGACATCTATGCCTTGAAGAAAAAATTAAAGGATTTAAAAAACGATTATGATATTGTTATTCTTGATTCTTCACCAACATTGAATAATGAGCTTCTTTCAACTATTATCGCCTCAGACAGGCTGCTTGTTGTAACTTCTCCAGATTATCCAACATTAAGCTGCACAATAAAGGCTGTAAAGGTCGCAAAACAAAAAAATACTCCTATCGCAGGTTTGATTTTGAACAAATCAAGGGGAAAAAGTTTCGAATTGAAAACTGAGGATATAGAAGAGCTTGCAGAAGTCCCTGTAATCGCCAAGATAAAAGATGATGTAAAGATGTTAGAGGCGTTGTCTGAAGCTATGCCTTCAGTAATAACAAATCCGAGAAGCAATACATCTATAGAATACAAAAAGCTTGCAGCAGCGCTGGTCGGGGAAGAATACAAAGAAACAAACATATTCAGCAAGCTGAAGAATATTTTCTCTGCAAGGGAAAAGCATGAGATAAACAGGCTTGTCTTTTCAAAAGGCAAAGACAAGAAATAATTCTGGGTTCTTAAGGATTAATATTATATGGTTTTTTCCATTTTATAAAGTGATATGTAAAATATGGAATCATGTCGTATATCAAATGTATGAATACTAAAAATAAGTTCATTCCAAAATTGCCATAGTCATAATGGATCTCAACATAATTTCTGTTTTCAATAGCATGTATATGTTTAAAGAATCTCTTTGTCCTGTAATTTTTATGACCATTTAAATTAGCACTGGGCTCAAACCACTTTTTTTGTTTATTAAAATCAATTTTTGAAATCAAAACAAGCCCCCTTCCAAAAAAGTAATTTATTCTTATGGCCCTTTTCTTAAGAAATTCAAAGATCTTTTCTTGCCTCTTTTTTGTCAATTTCATTATCTAATAATAAAACGCCTTTAAACCATTTTAATTTCAAGATATGTCTATTAAGTTTGTGAAATTAAAACGCCTTCGGCTGGACTCGAACCAGCGACCCACTGATTAACAGTCAGTTGCTCTACCTGCTGAGCTACAAAGGCATGAGAAGATTAAAAAAATTGGATTTAAAAATCTTCGTTCCTAAATCCCATATCATCTTCTTTCCTTATTTTCCTGTTTTTTTCCAAGAAAGCGTAGACAGAAGAATGGGGAGAGCCCTGCATCAATAAGGTTACTGCTCTTGACGCAACTTTTACATCATCGGTTTTTCCGATAATCGCAATAATATTGTCTTTCAAAGCGATTCCACAATCAGAAAGATCTGCGATTATTCTCTTTGTCTTTCCGCCCAATCCGATAATCCTTCCGCGAATAGTTGAAATCCTGCTTGACCTTACATGCTTACGAAGGTTTAATTTTTCCATCATATAATCCTCATTTTTTAATTGCAATGCAATATTCAGATCAAAGCCGAAATTCATCGCTTCAATGACTGAAAGCGCAGTATATTCTTCAATCCCGCTCTCTCCAATGCTTTCAATTTCAGCAGTATCCTCTAAAAAGTGTATTTTGATGCTTAACGCTTTTTCCAGTCGTCTCTTGAATTTCTTTATTCTTGGAGTTGAAACAATTCTTTCCATTTTTTAGTTTTTAGCTAATGTACTGAACACTATGAACCTTTGATGTATTTTAAAACTTCTTCAGGATTTAATTTGAACCCTTTTTTATTGAAAAATCTGCAGACATTCGCAATATCTCTTTCAAGAAGTTCCCTTGAGCTTTGAGCAAGAACTGGAATTGCATGAGACAAGTCAATAATCACGGGCTTGTTATTGCGATTTAAAATATTAAATTCGCTTAAGTCTCCATGTACTAATCCGGTCTTGTAGAGCTTTTTCATTTCTTTTATCACAAGATCTGGCATTTTTTCATCTCCCCAGTCATCTTTCAGCATTCTGGCTGAAACAGGGATTTGAGGGTGCCTATTGCCTATAAACTCCATGACAATAACGTTATCTTTTATTGCAAGCGGCTTTGGAACAGAAACTTTACTTTCATATGCTTTCAAAAGATTTTTGAATTCTCTCTGAGCCCAGACCAGGACAATCTGCCTTCTTCTGTATGTGAATCTGAATCTTGAATCCATCGCAAGATACTTTTCCATCTTGAAAAAATCGCATACAGAAATCCTGTAAATTTTTATGGCCAGTCTTTTATGCTCTTTTGTCAATGCGGAAAAAACATTGCTCTCTTTCCCTATTTTAATAGGGCTTTCCAAGCCTTCAATTTTGTTATGGGTGATAAGAGACCATATCGAATTTATAGTGGATGCATCAAAAACGTTTTTATATGTCCTAAAAAATTCCCGGCCCTGTTTCATTCTCAGAACTCTTCTTCAATCTTGATGTAGCCTTGATGCTTTAGCCATTGAACAGCGGCTTTGCTGTATTTGTAAAGCACATCCCCTTTTTCATCAGGCTGATGCTCCCAAGGCTCCACAATAACAATGTCTCCTTCTCTGAGCCATAATTTTCTTTTCAATCTTCCTGGAACTCTGCAATTTCTTGTTTTGCCGTCAAAACATTTGATCATCATTCTGCTTGCGCCCAATCTTTGCTCAAGAATTCCCAGGACTTCTTTCCCTCTTGGCTGTCTGACTCTTCCGAGCTGTATTTCCGCTGCTTCAACTTCTGCAGATGGTTTTCTTTCCATGTTTATAATAATCCCAGAGCAAAAGGGATATTTTGAACCTTCATTATCCCTTTTTCCTCAATTATTCCAGCTTCTATTCCTGCTTCTATCGCTTCTTTTCCAACCAGATTGAAAGTAGAGTCATCTGCAGCTTCGCATTTTAATAATTCGACTGCTTTTTCCTTGTCCATTAATTCCCCCGAATAAAAAGTCTCCTTCACATCAAGCAATCTTTTTCCTTCTACAAGTCTCTTTCCCAATAAGTCTGAGTCGCAGACAGCGACAACTTTCCTGTATGCCTGGTGGATTTTTACTTGCATCATTGTTATTCTATGTTTTGAAAATTATTAAATTTTTTGCCTCATCACATGCTTTGCCCCGCATGCAAGACAGTGCATAAACATGAGCCTGTCTTCTTTTTTTAGTTCAGTATCGGGCTTTTTGCATTCAGAGCAGATTACAAATTCATTGACATAAGACTCTAATTTTTCATTTATCAAAGCCGAATTTAATTTCCTGTTTAAGATAAGCCTTTCCCCGTCAATTACTCCAGGAGCGGCCAATTCTCTGAACAAATATTTTGCAACATGCTCTTTAGGCCTTCTTATCATATCGCATATCTGGGAAAAATTCGAGATTATAGTCTTAACTCCTTCCACATGCCCTTTTACCTTGGGGATTTCAAACCTTTCTCCCTTTTCAATATACTTTACCTCCTTGTAAAGCTTGTCAAGCATTTGTTCATAGTTCATACAAGAAAATGATATTTTTTACTTTTAAAGCTTTCTTCTGAGAAATAAGCAGAATTACATTCCTCTTAATTTTCCAGGCATTGGCTCATAAATATCGCCCGCTTCAATCAGAGAATTCAAGATTTTATTTATCTGCTCAACAGGATAATGAGTCTCCATAATTAATTTATCAATGTCAATTCCAGCATCATCTTTTTTTATCAGTGCAAGGATAGCTTGTTTGGGATCCTGAATTTTTTCTGTGCTGACAAGCAGTTCAGATTCTGCTGCTGAAGGGCTTTTTTCCTCTGCTTTTGAAGCATTTGGCTCGCCATACATTTTAATCAATTCCAATCTTCTCACAAGAGCCCATTTATTATCAATATTTCTCACTATTTCTGGAATGACATAAACCTCATTATTAAATGACCTGAGCCAGCCGATTATGCTGATAGTGTCCCCGACATTAATCCCGTTCAGAAGGAAAGAATTATCGCTAAATCCCTTGACCCTAATCTGCCCCGATCCGTCATCCAAGGTGGCAGTGTTATAATTTTTTTCAGGGTTGGAATAAACCTCGACAACATTTGCAATCAGATTTACCCGCGCGATATTCTTATTATTGACATCAACAGCGATAAATTTATCCCCATTAAAAATGGCATTGCCGTTTGAAATGCTTCCAATCCATATTTTGTATGCTACTTGCATTTTTTATTCCTTATCACATTCTCTGGATATAGCCTCTTTTTGGCATGAAAATATCTCCCGCCATGGCTAATTGCTCGATTATCTCACCCAAAACTTCTTTTTCAATTTTTCCCTCAAACTCCTTGTCAATCTCTTCAATAGGAATCAATTTTCCAAATCTTGATTCTAATCTGGAAATCGCTTCCCTTACAAATATTATTTTTGATTTCTGCGATGCTGTAACGCCTGTGGAGATTTTATCAATGTCTATCTGATTTGTCTCATAATCAAATCCTACCTGTATCAGATAAAACTTCAAAAGTTCAATCGCTTTTTTTGCGTCATCTCTTGTGACTTTTTTGCTTAGTCTTGCCTTTGCATTGGCCTCTGATAATCTGATTAATGCCTCTAACTGTCTGGCGGTGATTGGGATTGGCTTGATCAACTGGTCTCCAATTGTCGGCTTATTTCTCAATTCAACATAAAATCTTTTTATTTCTTCAATTGCCTTGTCAGTCAATTCAGGAGCAATTCTTTGCTTTGCATAAGCGACATATTTTCTGAACAATAAAGGGTCTATCGCAAATTTAGATTCCACAGGCTGCTGTCTTTCAAGCAGAACATGGTTTGCAATCGCCTCATCTTTATTTCTTTCAGGCTTGTCCTGCATGATGAAAATTAGGTCGAATCTGTTTAGTAAAGCTGGATCGATATTGATTTGTTTATGTATAGACTGATAAGGGTCGAATCTGCCGTACTTGGGGTTTGCAGCCGCAAGAACTGAAGTTTCTGCCTTCAAAGTCGCATGAACATTTGCTTTGCTTATTGAAACTGTCTGCTGCTCCATTGCCTCATGCATTGCTGATCTGTCTTCTTCTGCCATATCTTCCAATTCATCTATCGCGCATAATCCCTTGTTTGCCAGAACCATTGTTCCGGCTTCCAAACTCCACCCTCTCAAAAATTCATCTTTGATTATGGTTGCAGTTAATCCTGCTGCAGAAACAGATTTTCCCGAGACATATCTGCCTCTCGGAGAAATTTTAGTTATGAATTTTAAGATTACTGATTTGGCAACTCCTGGATCCCCTATCAAGAATACATGAATATCTCCCCTGGTACTGCTTTTATCTGTTCTCTGTCTTCTTACTCCCCCAAACAATTGCAAAACAAGCGCGTCTTTTATCTCCTCATATCCGAATACGCTTGGAGAAATGCTTTCTCTCAGCTTCATATAAAGCCTGGGATCAGTCGCAAGTTCCTGAATCTGTTTTTCATCTTCTTCTGAGATATTTAATTCATCAAAAGTCTCTTCCATAGGCACAATATTATTTGCTTCTATCGCTAGGTCAAATCTTGTGGATATCGCCCCAGTTCTTAATGGGACAGGAACTTCTTTCAAAATGCCGATAACATAAACCTTGGCTCCAGGAGTTGTTTTTTCTTCCATCCTAGGCTCCACTAAATCTTCTTTCAAGAAAATAGAAATTCTTCTTGGCTGCTCTCCGCCAGTCATATCATCTGGAGCTTCTTCCACCATGATTCTTTGAGCATCAACCATGTCTTTGCTTATCAGCTTGAATGCGCCTTTTCTTCCGCAATTGCATCTGTTCGGCTCTCTGAAATGATTATCGATCTGCAATACTGAGATTATAGTTCCGCATGAAGGGCATTCAAACTTGGCATTTACAACCTGGGGCCTTACATCTGAAGCTTGCCTTACAATCCCTTCAATTCGGATAAATTGGCCAAGATGTTTTGCCCTGATCTCTCTGATTTTGATTGTCTGGCTTTTAGGCAGATCAGTTAAACGAACATGAACATTATTCAGCAATCCTGTTTCTTCCAGAGCCATTTCAAAAACCTGGATCATTTCTTCAGACTGATGGATCAATTTTTCAGCCAATTCATGAGAAAAACTCGCTATGTCCTGAAATGAGATAAAAACAGACCTTTTTCCCTCTCTAGCAAACCTTCCTATTTCTTGCTTGTAAGTTTCAAAGAATTCCTTCGCTTCGTTTATTAAATCCTCTTGCATGTTAAAATCCTAGGGATTTTGACATCTAGAAAATCTTTTAGATTTTCCCGTATCCTTAGCCCCTTTTAAAAATTAAACAAATTTATAATTTAATTTTTTGTAATTAAGAGATTAATTTTAGTGTTTAAATAGTTTATCATGATATAAAACATTTCATGTTTTTGCATGCTAAAAACTGGAAATTTTCAGTTTCATGCGCAATAACTAAGAAAAAATCATCAAATCTCTTTTATTGCCTTCTTTAAATTCTTGAGCAGCTGCTTTTTAGCATCAACCAGCTCATTCTTGTTCTTTGTCCCAGTGCAGACAAGCTTTCCATTCGAGAAAAGCAAGAAAGTGGCATTTGGCTCTGCAAGCTTGTAAACCAATCCCGGAAATTGCTCTGGCTCATATTCCGTATTTTCCAAGATTAATGCTAAAGCATTCAGATTCAGCCTTAAATTGACTGTTCCTGAAGCGACAATATTTTGTACATTGATTTTTGGCTTTTCTGTGATTTTTACGCCAATTTTTCTGAGTGTTTTTATGACGCTAGTAATTACTTCTTTCACTTGGGCGATGCTTTTTGTGCCTGTGCAGACTAAATTTCCTGAACTGAAAACAAGAACTGCAGATTTTGGCTTTTTTACCCTTAAAACAAGGCCTGGAAATTGCTCTGGATTATATTCGGTATTTGCCTCTGATCTGGCCAATTTTACCAAAGAAACTGGTTTTCCAAGAGAAGTAGTTGCAACAATATTTTGGACCTTTAAGTCGTCTGGCATTTTTTCCCTTTATAAACCTTAGCTGATTTTCTAAGCAATTCAAGGTTTAAAAAGCTTGTGGTTTTTATCGTCGTGATCTTTTCAAGCTTTTAAAGTCTAGCCATTTCCAAAAGATATTGCTTTGACTTTTTTCTGCATTTTGAACATTTCCTGGATTTCTTTCACTGAAGTGGAATCTTCAGGCTTTTTGTCCCTGATCCATCCCTGAATTCTTGGAAATCTAAGCGCAAAGCCAATCTCTCCGATTCTGCCGGCGGTATGCATTGGGCTTTTTGTTATCTCATCGGCCAATACTGTAAAAACATATTTAGGAGTTGTCCAGACATTAGCATCAATCAAGCTGTCAACTCTCGCATTCTTCTTTTCTATTTTGAGTTTATCAAGCAATTTTCTGATTTCCACCCATTTTTCCTCGCTTAAGCCAGACCCTATTCTAGCGATTGTCTTGAAACTATCTGATTTTTCATCATAAACTCCAGCTAACAAGGCCCCTATTCCGAATTTGGCCCTCATTCCTCTGCCTTTGAAATATCCCAAGATTACAACGTCAATTGTATCCTGCAACTCGCCCTTGTAGCTTCTTTTCAGTTTTATCCAGTTGAAATTTCTTGCTCCTGCCTGGTATTCCGCATCCAACCTTTTTGCGATAATCCCTTCTGTCCCTTTCTCAATATTTTCCTCAAAGAATTTTTCCATTTCCTTTGGATCATCAGTGATGATCTGGTCTGATAATCTGATGACAAATCCTTTCTTTACAATTTCTTTCAGTCTTTTTCTCCGGTATTCATAACTCTTTTTGGTAAGATCCTGCCCATCATACAGCAAATCAAATGAGAATAAGACAACGGGCATTTGTTTTGCCAGCTCCTCAATCCCGTATTTTCTTTTTCTTGTTATCGTTACCTGAAATGGGAAAAATTCCCCTGTTTCTTCATTATATGCAACAGCTTCTCCCTCCAGTATAGCATCTCTGACTGAAATCTGCTTCTTTACTGCTTCAATGATATCCGGGAACATATGAGTCATTCTTTCCTGATTCCTGGAAAAAATTTCTATGTCATCTCCTTTTTTATGAACTGCCAGCCTAAAACCGTCATATTTTGTTTCTACTGCGCATTTTCCGATTTTTTTGACAATATCCTCGGCATTTGGCAGCCTTTCAGCAAGCGCCATTCTTATAGGCTTTCCGACTACAACATGAAATTTATCCAGCCCTTTAACACCCTTTTCAAACAAAATTTTTGCGATATAACCTAAATCAGAGCTCAAATTATAGGCTCTTTCAATTTCTTTTCTTAATTCCATCCTGTCTCCAGTAATCGCCTTGCTTAAAGAGTCCATTATGGTAGGATCTCCTATTCCAAGCCTTAATCTGCCTAGAACAAATCTGACGACATATCTCATCTCTTTTCCAGACATATTGCTAAGCATTCCCGAAAGCATTCTGATTTTTTTGTCTACGCTTCCATCGCCTGAAATCTTAGAAATTCTCATCAATTCATCATAGACTTCATAAACACTCAAAGATTTCTTTTTGAATAAAGTGGCTTGTTTTCCCTCTAATTTCTCAACTACCAAACCCAAATCTCCCTGTTTTTTGTATGAATCAAGTATCTCTTTTTCAGACCTTCCAAAAGCCTTGGAAATAGCCTTGGCCACCATCTTGTCTGCCATTCCAGTCTCAACCCCATAGAAAGCGGGGGCTAGCTGCTCTTCGCAGAAATAAACTATCTTGTCAACTTCTTCCTTGTCAGCTTTCTTGAATAAATCAGAAAGGATTCCAAACATCTCCAGTCTTTTGCTGGTCAGTTCTAATTTCTCCAAATACTCTGAAAATTGGCTGAATTTCATGATGCACCTTTTTTATGTTTATATAAAAAAATCCAAATTTATAACATTATCGTTTAAACAATTTCTATTCGTATGAAATAAACATCTACAGCTGTTTAAACACTTTCCAATAAATTTTTATACGTCTTCAACTTCGGATAACTATGGATTTTGATAAAGTTATAAAAGAGAGGCATTGCACAAGAAAATTTACAGATAAAAATGTGAGTTTTCACAAGATAATTTCTATAATCGAAGCCGCAACTCTTGCCCCTTCGGCAGGAAATCTTTATTCAGTCAGAATCGTCATTGTTGACGACTCTAAAAATAAAAAAGAGCTTGCAGAAGCCGCATTAAATCAGAATTTCATTTCAGAAGCGCCTTATGTTTTAGTAGTCTGCTCAGATCCTAGCCAAGTTAAACGCAGCTATGGGGAAAGAGGAGAAATTTATGCAAAACAGCAGGCAGGGGCTGCAATTGAGAATATGTTTTTGAAAACTATGGATATTGGATTAAATACATGCTGGGTCGGGGCATTTGATGAAGAGACAGTGAGAAGAATCTTGAAAATTCCAGACAATATAAAGGTCGAGGCCCTATTGCCAATAGGGCATAGCGCTGAAAAAGGAATAAAAAAGCATGTTGAAAGAAGAAAAATAGACATAGATCACATAACTTTTTTTAATAAATACGGATTAAAGCAGGAAAATCCCAAATTACATTTTAGAGCCGATTAAATTAGCTAAATATTCTTTATCGAGGATAAAATTTTTTACAGAATCGTATATTATAAAATATATGTCAAAATTCAGTAAGATTTATAAAGAAGTAACGTGTTTATTCTTTAATTAAAAAAAATTAAAAAAAATTTATTCAACTTGGGAGGGTATGAATAAATTTTTTCGAACTCTTTTGAACTTTTTGTTGACTTAATATCAACTATTTCTTAAAAGATTAAATAACAAGAAGTATTTAAACCTTTCTTCGAAAGTCGAAGGGTAAAAAAACTAAAAGGAGGTAAAAAAAATGTTAAATTTTGCAAAAGAGGCAGTAGAAGGAGCCAAAACTTACGGCATTAACTTCGACGAGTTAAAAGCAGGAAAAGCTTCCATCAAAGTATTCGGCTGCGGTGGAGCTGGCAGTAACATGATAACATGGCTTTTCAACAAAGGAATACAAGGAGCAACTGTTTATGCGTTAAACACAGATGCTCTTCACTTATCTGTAAGTAAAGCAGATGAGAAAATCCTTATTGGAAAGGAGTTGACAAGAGGTCTTGGATGCGGCGGATTTCCTGAAAAAGGAAGAGAAGCTGCAAAAGAGGCAGTATCCGAGTTAAAGAGATGCGTTTCTGGAGCAGACATGGTATTTGTAGTTGCAGGAATGGGTGGTGGAACAGGAACTGGATCATCGCCTGTAGTAGCTCAATTATCAAAAGAGTCTGGAGCAGTAACAATAGGTGTAGTAACTATGCCATTTGAGACTGAAAGAGCCAGAGTTGACAAAGCAGAATTCGGATTGCAGCAACTAAGAGACGGAACAGATACTGTTATCGTAATTGATAACAACAGACTTGTCGAAATTGCAGGTAACTTGCCTATAGAACAAGCATTTGCAGTAGCAAATGAGCTTGTAGCTACTATGATAAAGGGTATTGTTGAGACAATCACGATCCCTTCATTGATCAACCTTGACTATGCAGATGTAGCAGCTATCATGAAAAATGGAGATGTTGCGGTCATCGGAATAGGAGAGAGTGATACCCAAAACAGAGTAGAAGAGGCAGTTAAACAGGCTTTATCGCATCCTTTGCTTGATATTGACTACCATGGAGCAACTGGAGCATTAATCCACGTAATTTGTGGAGAAGATTTGAAACTTGATGAACTCAACAACGTTGGTGAGATGATCACGACAAATCTAGCTTCAGACGCGCAAGTAATCCTTGGAGCGAGAATCAACAAAGAATTCAACGGTAGAGTCAGGGTAATCACAATCATAACGGGAGTAAAATCACCTTATGTATTGGGAAGGAACACCAAAGACCTGTCGCCAAAAATGGAAATGTCTGAATTTGGTATCGAAATGTACCGTTAAAAACTCATATTTTTTCCCTTAGCCTTAGATTTCTGGCTGGCCTTCGGGCCAGCCTTTTTTTTATTTTTTTTCATTAACATTATCCTCGTGTTCAGACCATTATCAGCATGTTCAGAACATTCGTAACATCATAATCTAGAATTTTTGATAAGATTTTTATATCATCCCTACCATATACAAGCATGGAAAAAGCGGGTGATATTGTAAAGGTCAAAACAGACACTGATGAATTTCTCGGGACTGTTATTGAAAATCCTGACAAAGACATTTTGCTGTTAAAATTGAATTCTGGCTACAATATCGGAATTGGCAGGAATGAAATAAGAAAAATCACGCCTATCGAAAGCAAGAAGGGAGTATCTTTTCCAGAAGTCACGGGAAAACAAAAAAAAGGATTGCCCGGAATTTCATTCATAACAACTGGGGGAACAATTTCCTCAAGGCTTGACTATAAAACAGGCGGAGTAAAATGGCTGATGAAACCTGAGAATATCTTCGCCCTTTCACCAAAGCTTTTTGATGTTGTCAAGATAAACAAAATCGAAAAGCCGTTCATGATCGCTTCTGAAAATATGTCTGCTGAGCATTGGAAGAAAATTGCCAAAACAGCTGAAAAACTACTCAACAAGAAAGAGAATAAAGGGATAATCATAACTCATGGGACAGACACCTTGCATTATACTGCAGCTGCATTGTCATTCATGCTCCAAAATCTGAATAAGCCGGTTATTCTGACATATGCCCAAAGATCAACTGACCGTGGAAGCACAGACACTGTATTGAATCTTACTTGTTCTGCATATGCTGCTTTGATGGATACTGCAAAAGTCATGCTTGTAGGCCACGCCACAATCAATGATAATTTTTGCTATGCATTGAATGGAACAAAAGTAAGAAAAATGCATTCTTCAAGAAGAGATGCTTTCCGCCCTATAAACGATCTTCCAATCGCAAAAATCCATGAAGACGGCAGAATAGAAAGTGTGCATGAAGTAAAAGAAAAAAGAGATGAGAAGAAAAAAGTCATAGCAGACACAAGATTTGAAGAAAGAATTGCATTGATTAAATATTATCCGGGGGCAGATTCATCAATCATTGATTTTTACATCCAGGAGAATTACAAAGGCCTGGTAATTGAAGCTACAGGATTGGGTCATGTTGGGACAGAAGAAGCGAAATTCAATTGGATTCCTTCAATAAAAAAAGCCATTGAAGCGGGAATGACAATATGCTTTGCTCCCCAGACTCTTTATGGGCGATTGGATCCTTATGTTTACAGCCCAGGAAGGGAACTGATGAAATCTGGAGTTATTTTCCTTGAAGACATGCTGCCAGAAACAGCTTTTGTCAAATTAGGATGCATCTTGGGAAGAGAAAAAAGCAAGGAAAAAATAAAGGAACTGATGCTGACAAATTTAGCTGGCGAATTCAACACAAAAATATCTGAAAAGGCTTTTTTGATCTGATGAAAATTGAAATTTCAAATTCAGCGTATTTTATAACTACTACTTTAAAGTACTAAACAGAGGAAAGATTTATAAATCTAAAAGAGATGGAAAAAAGGTATGATCAAGCAGAAATTTTATAGAGTTGGCAAGGGAATTCATGTTATTGGAAAAGAAATTCTTGAGACAACCAGGGAAGTATTTGGACTAGATGTACTTCATAATATATTATATCAGAATATTTCTGTATACAAATATGCACATAAAACATATAAGAGGGGAGAAATTGAATTTTTGAATATCATGGGTGATTTGGCAAATACCCTCAATAAACAAATTGAAGTTGTAAATTTTATAGGAGATGTAGCAAAGTATATTAAAAATGATGAGGAAAAAATAGTAGTTGGAAGCGATTATGCGATTGAATCTGCAATACACCGTGCAGAAGCCAGAGCAGAAACGCTGTTCAAAAAAGCCAAGGAATTAGACTGTACTATAGAGCTAGGAAACATTATGAAAAAATACCATTCCAAAAAACAAATAGGCAGTACTTTTTTAGACGATTTGCTTGAAAACAAATTCATCCAGGATAGACAAGAAAACTTCGATTTTACTGTTGATAAAGAAGGGGCAGTATTCTTCTCCAGTAATACTAAAAACGGAAAGAAAAAGAACGGCAATAACTATTGCCAAAGGCAATAATCCTTCTTGGAAACCTTTATTAATTCTTCAAAGTTTTTTACATCATGGAAGACCTTGGTCTGAAAATAGGGGTTGAAATTCATCAGCAGCTTGATACAAACAAATTATTCTGCTCTTGTCCAAGCGAATTAAGAGATGATAAGCCCGATGTTGCAATAAAAAGAAGACTATATGCTGTTGCAGGAGAAGAAGGTAAAATTGACGCAGCTGCGGCTTATGAAGAAAGCAAAAAAAGAGAGTACATCTATGAATCTTATTCAAATGACAATTGCCTTGTCGAATTAGATGAAGAGCCGCCCCATACTATAAATCAAGAAGCTTTGAAGATTGCATTGCAGATTTCCCTGCTTTTGAATGCCGAGCCTCTTAAAGTGACTCAAGTGATGAGAAAAACAGTAATTGACGGGTCAAATACTTCTGGATTTCAAAGAACCTTGCTGCTTGCGAGAAACGGATATGTTGAAGTAAAAGGAAAGAAAATAGGCATCCAAGCAATATGCCTTGAAGAAGATGCGGCAAGAAGAGTTGCCGAAACAAAAGATTCAGTCACATTCAGATTAGATCGATTAGGAATTCCATTAGTTGAGATTGCAACTACTCCCGACATTTCTTCAGCTGAAGAGGCAAAAAAAGTCGCTTTAAAGATTGGGGAAATTTTAAGGGCATGCAAAGTAAAGCATGGAATTGGAACAATAAGGCAAGATGTCAATGTATCAATCAAAGGCGGAGCAAGAACAGAGATAAAGGGAGTTCAAGAGCCTGCCTTGATCACAAAAACAATTGAAACTGAAATTCAAAGGCAATTGCAGCTGGTTAAAGAAAAAAAGAAGCTTGAGCCAGAAGTCAGAAATGCATTGCCTGATGGAAATACGAAATTTCTCCGCCCTCTTCCAGGCGCGGCAAGAATGTATCCTGAAACAGACCTTCCGCTGATAAAGATTTCTGAAAGACAAGTCAAAGAAATCCAGGATAATCTGCCAAAACTCAAATCCGAATTCATTATTGAATTAAAAAAGAAGGGATTAAATGAAGAATATGCGAAAATCTTGATTGATGAAAACAAACTTGAAGATTTTAATATTCTTGAAAAAGAATTCAATCTTAATCCCGATATAATCGCTAAACTTTTGATTCTTTATTCCAAGGAAATTGCAAGTCATGAGAATATTCCGATAAATGAGATCGAGCAATTAATCAAAGACTATAGGAAAAAGATTCTGATCGCATTGAGGGATGAGAAGATTTCTGAAAGTTCAATAAAAAATATCATTATCGAATTAAGCAATGGGGGAAAATTTGAAGACATTCTTAAAAAAAGCAAGCCTACAGACAAATCAGACCTTGAAAAAGAAATCAAAGCTATTATGAAAGAAAAACCTGGCCTGTCAATTGGGGCTTACATGGGATTATTGATGCAAAAATTAAAGGGAAAAGCTGATGGAAAAGAACTGATGGATATGCTTAAAAAGTACATGAAATAATCATAAAATATGGCAAAGAAAAAGGAAGAAGCAGAAAGCAAGGAAGAAATTAGAAATTACGCTTCCGAGATCACTGAAAAAGATGATGGCAAAGAAGTTTTGATCAAAGGATGGATTCATGACATCAGGGAACTTGGAAATTTAATATTCTTAATGATCAAGGATATGTCTGGAATGATTCAGATTGTCGCCCATAAAGACAAAGTTGACAAGAAAGTTTTTGAAGAAATGCATAAAGTTTACAAGGAGGCCTGTGTTTCAGTAAACGGAAAAGTAAAATCGAGCAAACAGGCATTGGGCGGAAGAGAAATAGTGCCTGAAAAATTTGAAATTCTTGCAAATGCAGAACCAATTCTGCCAATAGACATCTCTGACTTTTCAAAGACAGAACTTCCTAAAAGATTAGATTACAGATTCTTGGATTTTCACAGAAGAAAAACTCAGGCAATATTCAAAATACAAAATGAAATAGAGCATTCATTCAGGGAATTTTTTTACAATAAAGGGTACATAGAAATGCAGCCCCCAGCAATAATCTCAGCGGCATCAGAAGGCGGAACAGAATTATTTCCCGTGCAATATTTTGAGAAGATGGCTTATCTTGCCCAATCTCCACAATTATACAAACAGATGCTCGCATGCTCAATGGAAAAAACTTTTTTAATCACCCCCGTATGGAGAGCTGAAAAGCATGACACTACAAGGCACATAAATGAAATAAGGCAGATGGATATAGAAGTCGCTTTCAAAAATCAGTTCGAAGTGATGAAAGAGCAAGAAGAAGTAATCAGTTATATAATCAAAAATGTGATTGAAAAATGCAAAAATGAATTGGCTTTACTAGAAGTTGAATTAAAAGTTCCAAAAGCAGTTTATTTGAGCTATGAAGACGCAATAAAGCAAGTCAAGGGAAAAATCGGGGAGGATTTTACTCCAGAACAAGAAAAGAAGCTATGTGAAATGTATCCAGATTCTGTTGTTTTCACGTATTCATGGCCTGCTTCAATAAAGCCGTTTTACATAATGCCCAAAGACGGAAAAAAAGACGCAAAATTAAGCGAGGGATTTGATTCATTATATGGCGGGATTGAAATTTCATCCGGCGGGCAAAGAATCCATATTCCAGAGCTTTTAATTGAAAGAATAAAGGCAAAAAAATTAAATCCAAGCCATTTTGAGGGATACATAAACAGCTTCAGATACGGCGCCCCGCCTCATGCTGGATGGTCAATCGGATTGGAAAGACTGACTCAGATAATCTGCAGATTAGACAATATAAAAGAAGCTACAATGTTTCCAAGAGACAGATACAGATTAACTCCTTAAAATGCCAAAGAGAAAAATAAAAAAGACAAAAGAGGCAAAAATTCCTAGAGAATATAAGATAGCCAATATTTTAGTTCTTATTTCAGTATGGTTCTTGATTATTATAGGATTATTTTCAGTTATGCTGAATAAAGAGATATATGACGCATCAAAAGATATTGCAGGATTGGGAGTAACCCCCTCATTTTTCCTGACTTATGGGATAATATGGGCAGTTCTTGGAATTTTGATGCTTAAGGCAAACAATTCAATAAAAAAGACTGATGATTCTGCAATGAAATGGTTCCTATGCGTTTTAGGATTAACAGCATTGCTGACAGGAAGATTAACGGGCATTTTAGTCATAGCGGCTTCTCTTATGTATATCTTCAAAAAGAAAAAATAAGAATGAAAGACACAATTTCTAAAACATGGATGTTTATTGTAAATCTGATTGTTCCAGGATTAGGCACAATAATTATCGGTAAATATGAATTGGGAATAATCCAGCTTGTCCTGACAACCTCAATTTCTTTGATGCTGTTTGCTTACAAAGAATTGCCATCGGCATTAACAGCGATGATAATTTTGCTTGCATCAGCATGGCTATGGGTATTTATCACAGGAATCCGAACATTAAAAGAAAAATAACCAAGAATCTTATTCTTCGCTAAAGCGATAAAAATCAAGAACATTTATAAATAAAATCTGCTTATAATTAATATCAAATTTGTTTTTATTTTTAAAAAAAGAGATGAATAACAAATCCAAATATTCCCCGAACCAGACAAACCAAAAATTAAATATTGGATGGAAACTAATTCTGGAAAATTATCTGAATAAAGAGAATACTCAATTTGATCCCTAAAAATAAAAGGAGGAACATTTATAATGGCAAAGAAAAAAGCTAAAAAATCAACAAGAAAAAAGAAAAGATAATTTTGTAAATTTTTATTTATTTGTTAATGGGCTACGGATATTCGCTTTAGCCCATTTTCCTATTTCTGCTTTTTATTGAATCTTTGTTGGTCTTCTTTCTGCCTTAATCTTTATAAATCTCTTAAAATATCTATAAACATGGACTTTTTATGGCACAAAGTTTCTGAAAAAGAGAAGGAAGAGATAAAGAAACAGGCAAAGGAAATAATTGACAATTTCTCAAAACATATTGGAAAAATTGAATTGGGCGAGAGCAAGGTCCTTAGAAAAGATCAGACAAGAAAAGAGACCAAGGCATCCTCTGAAAAAGACTTCAGAAACAGATTCTTTGACAATGCGCCAAACAAAGAGGGCGATTTGATAAAAGCCGAAAAGGGGCACTGGAAATAAAAAATGCTGCTGGAAAAAACAAAGAAAATTCTAGAAAGGATCAAGAAAGAAGACAAAGATATCAATTCTTTCATTCAGATAAATCCAAATGCCTTGAAAGAGGCAGAAGAGATTGAAAGGAAAATCAAGGCAAAAAAAGCGGGAAAATTGGCCGGAAAGATAATTGCGGTAAAAAGCAATATCAATGTCAAAGGCCTTCTGGCAACATGCGCTTCTAATACTTTAAAAAATTACAAATCTGCTTTTGATGCGACTGTAATCAAGAAAATCAAGCAAGAAGACGGATTGATCATAGGAATGACAAACATGGATGAATTTGCCTCTGGCAGTTCTGGAGAGACGAGCGCTTTCGGGCCGACAAAAAATCCTGCAAGCAAAGAATTAATCCCCGGAGGAAGCAGCTCAGGAAGCGCAGCTGCAACTGCGGCAGGATTCTGCGATATTGCTCTCGGATCAGATACTGGCGGGAGCATAAGAAATCCCGCATCTCATTGCGGAGTTGTTGGAATGAAGCCAAGCTATGGATCTGTAAGCAGATATGGATTGATTGATTTGTCCATGAGTTTGGATCAGATAGGTCCCTTTGCCAAAACAGTAGGAGATGCTGAATTAGCCTTCGATATTATTTCAGGAAAAGATGAATATGACGCTACAACATTTGACTTGCTGCAAGAAAAGGAAGAAAAAAAATCATTCACGATAGCTTTGTCAAAAGATTTTGAGAAATTATGCCCTGACAAGAAGATTTATGATCTTATAAAAAAGAAGACAGAAGAATTATGCAAAAAGAAAGGGTGGAAATTGGCAAATGTCGATTTGAAACATATTGATCTTGCTGTCTCAGCTTATTATCCCCTGTGCTATGTGGAATTTTTCTCAGCAACAAGAAGATTTGACGGCAGAAAATATGGATTCAAGATTGAAGATGCCTGCGGGCCAGAAGTCTTAAGAAGAATTCTTGGCGGCAGTGAAATTTCAAAAGCGGAGTTCAAAGGAACTTACTACAGAAAAGCCCTGAAAGTGAAAGAAATCATAAAAAATGAATTTAAAGAGGCTTTCAAAAAAGTCGATGCGATAATCTCCCCTACTGTTCCAAAACTTCCCCACAAAATCGGCTCTAAAATAAGCGCAGAAGAAATGTATTCTTACGATGCCCTGACAATCCCTGCGAATCTTGCTGAAATTTGCGCAATAAATATTCCTGCTGGAAAAATAAGCAATGTTCCTGTTGGAATACAAATAATGTGCGAACAATTCAAAGAAAAAAAGCTTTTCAGCATAGCAAAAGAAATTGAAAAGCTATAATCAAATTGCATTTATAAGATGAATTTCAACAAAGAAAAACAGGATTTCTTGAAAAAACCAGACAAATCCCTGGCTGGTGGAATCGATAAGGCAATTCTGCCTTTAGTAAATAAAATTAACAAATCTGATTTTTACTATACAAAATCAAGCTGTGCAGGAAGAATATTGCTGATGCCAGAAACGGGGAAAAAGCAGGAAAATGTCTTTTTAGCGGTCTGGCATGATAAAATAACCTTCAATGAACTGAAAAAGTCATTGAAAAATAGCATTGAAAAATCCAAACTGACAATTTACCTCAAGCATGAGCCTTGCATACTGCACGTAGCTTCAACTTCTTTAGAAAAAGCAATAAAACTTGTCAATTTGGCAAGAAATTCTGGCTGGAAAAAATCCGGCCTGATAAGCTTAAATAAAAATATAGTGGAATTAGTGTCTACTGAAATTCTTGCTGCCCCAGTTGCCGACAAAGGCGAAATAATCATTGATGACAATTATATCAAGACTCTTATTTCAGAAGCAAACAAGAAATTAACTCAAACCAGGAAAAAAATCAAAAATCTTGAAAGAAACTTTGAAATTTGAATAAAGATTAATACTATTTGTTACTACTTTATAGGAACTATAAACGAAAGGTTTATAAATCATTTTCTTATTCAAACAATATGAAAGACTTGAAAATATCAGTTAATATGAAGTCTAAATTAGTAAAAGAGACTTTAAGCAATCTGGACAAAATTTTAGTTGAAGACAAGGTAGTCTGCGGAGGCCTGGCCGTGCAGCATTATATTCCAGATCATCTTTATAGATACACATGCGATCTTGACATGGCTACAAAACAGGCAATGAACATGACTGATTTCAAGCAGGATGTTGAGCCCCTTGTTAACCATTTCCAAGAAGAAGGCTATAAAACTTCCGAGAATAAATCACGATACAGCTACAATCTTAATGTGGAAAAGAATCCTGAAGAAACTCTGATAATCCAGCTGACAAGAAGATCTCCTGCTTTAATAAAAAATAATGAAGCAAGCATCTCCAATGAACTGCAGAATGCCTTGGAAAATAAGATTAACGAATCAAAATATAAAGTTCTAAAACCTGAAGACCTGATTATAAGAAAGATATGCAGAATAGGAGAATTCAAAGAACATTATCCTACAATCCATATTCCTACGCATAAAGCAGAGAGCATTGAAAAAAGGCTTCAAGAATTAGTTAAAAAAAGAACTGCTCTTTATGAAAGCTCAAGTAATCTCTCTAAAGAAGATGTTATTGACTTAAGACTGGATTGTGACATTTATGATGTTGAAGTTTTGGATCTATTTAATCAGCTAGACCAGTCATATTTTGAATACTCAAAATCCTTAAGGGGACTGAAGGATCCTAAAACTTTTGAAAGTTTTCTCAAGACATTTGCCCCAAGTCTTTACAGCAGAATACCTTCAAAAATATTCTAAGTAAAACCACACTTTTTATCCAGAATATCTTCTTTTTATACAGCAAAGTTTATAAGAAATATCTCTGATATAGACCTATGATGAAGCAAAAAGAGCAGGATCTTCAACCTAAAATAGGCCTAGAGATTCATGGCTATCTTATAACAAAAGAAAAACTTTTCTGCAGATGTTCAACTGACAAGAATTCAAAGCCGAACACAAATATATGCCCAATATGCACAGGATGCCCTGGAAGCAAGCCCATGCTGCCCAATGAAGAAGCTTTGAACAAGGTTATCGCAATTTCCCTGATTTTGGGATGCAAGATCAATTCTGATGTAATATGGCAAAGAAAGCATTATGACTGGCCCGATCTCCCAAAAGGATATCAAGATACAACTTCTGGAGCATATTCTATTCCAGTTGGAGAAAATGGAGAATACCTGGGAATTAAAATTCATCATGCGCACATTGAAGAAGATCCTGCAAAATGGGATCCTGAAACAGGAAATATTGATTATAACCGATGCGGTCTGCCTTTGATTGAAATTGTCACAGATCCTGATTTCAAATCCTCAAAAGAAGTAAGAGAATGGCTGAATCAATTGCTCATAACATTGAGTTATTTGAAAGCAGTCGATTCAAATGCTGGAATAAAAGCAGATGTCAATGTCTCTGTCAGGATAAATGGCAGACAAGGAGAAAGAGTCGAGATCAAGAATATAAATTCAGTATATTCCATAGAAAAAGCGATCAATTATGAGATAATGAGACAATCAAATTCGCTTATGCATGGGGAAAAAATAAAACTTGAAACAAGAACTTTCATTGAAGCGACAAAAGAGACAGTTTCTATGCGGGAAAAAGAGGGCTCAGAGGATTACAGGTTTATTCCAGACCCTGATCTGCCAATAATGGAGATTTCTGAAATTCTAATAAAGGAAATTCAAAGCAGTCTTCCTGAATTGCCGCATTTGAAAGTAAAAAGATTTGCCAAAGAATATAAAATTGATGAGGCTGCGGCAAAAGTTCTTAGCCAGAACAAAGATTTGGCTGATTTTTATGAAAAAGTCGCAGAAAAAGCAGATCCTAAACTTGCAGCCTATTGGATTACTATAGAATTGCTGAGAGTTTTGAACTGGAATAAAAAAGAGCTGCATAAAATTTCAATCAAGCCCGAGCATTTTATTGAATTGATGCATTTAATTGAAAAAAAAGAGATTACTGATCTTTCAGCAAAACAATTGCTTAATCAATTCGTTCCAAGATCATTCTCTCCAAAAGAAAAGCTAAAATCCTCCGGAATAATTGACAGCAAAGGAGAGCTGGAAAAAATCTGCATTGACATAATAAAAAAGAACATGCAAGCGGTTGAAGATTACAGGAATGGCGAGGAAAAATCACTCAACTTCATAATCGGCCAGGTAATGGCTGCGACAAGAGGAAGGGCAGACAATAAAATTGTTCGAGAATTGATTCTTAAGCTTATAAAAAAATAATCTTAAATATTTTATACAAACTAGATAAACTGATATAAAATGCCTAAGGCAAAAATTACAATGAACAGGATTATTACAAACCAGTTTATCGGAATAGAATAAGCAGGCTTTATTTCAGATTTCTTTTTTGCATTTCTAACCATCAAAGCGATTAAGATGCCATTTATTCCACCAGAAATTGCCCCAACCAAGCTTATTGTGCTGATGAAGTTTCTAGCTCCCGCCAAGAAAAATGCCAGAGGAATTAAACAAGTGATAACTGCGGATAAATTTCGTTTTAGATTAAAGTCATAATGGAGCATCCATTTAAATGACAATCCCAAAATCAAAAATGATGTGAACATAGAAAGAAATGCGAATACATTCCCGATAGCAAATAAATATCCCCCAACAGATTTGAGGCCAAGAGTCGCAACTTCCGGAGTATTTATGCCTAAAACACTGATTAAAGCTATAGAAAATAATGCATAAATGACTATGGGGACAATTGATCCGATCATTATTGCTTTTTTTAATTGTTTTTTGTTTCTCTTCAGCTCCATCTCCATTTCAGGAATAGCTGCTGCCCCGGATAATGCGAATAAAATTACCCCATAAGGAACAAAAACATTAGATATGCTGAAAGACTGATTGAAACTGCTTGCTTTAAATGAAAAAAACAATGCAACAATTATGAATGATATAAATATTAATTTAATAAAAACTAGAACTGCTTCTGTTTTTCTTATTGCCTGCAAATCCATGAATATTAGTATTGACCCAAGGAAAAAGAAAATAAGGCTGAACGCAAAAGGAGTTAACCCAAAAATTGTTGAAAGAACCTGTCCTTCTCCTATGATATAAGCTATCAAAGCCCCCAAAGTTCCGATTGAAAAGCTGATTGTCATCACAATCTTCCCGAATTTTCCAAGATATTTTTCTGCCAGACCGGAAAACTGATGGACTTTTTTTGTTCTGAGGCAAATTTCCCCCATATAAAGATTCAATACGAGGATTATGATGCCCAAAATAAGAATATCAAGCAATCCGATTAAGATTCCGGCCTTTGCTATAACATATGGAATTCCTAAAATTCCAGCTCCGATAATAGTGCCTATTAAAGTTGTAACTGCTTCAAAAAAAGATATTCCTGACTTCCCTCTTTTTTTACTCATAATCTCACAACGGAATATCTTTTTAAATAGATTTCTTTTTGAATATATGAAGGGCCCATCGTCTAACGGATAGGATAACCGGCTTCGGACCGGTTGATAGGGGTTCGAATCCTCTTAGGCCCATTTAGAGGATTCGAAAGGTTCGAATCGCAAAACACTAAGAAACTTTAGTTTCTGGTGCACCAAAAATTATGAAATTTTTGAGTGAAATGCTATGCATTTTTAGGCCGCCAAAAATCTTTGATTTTTGAGCGCTCTTAGGCCCATAAACATGACAAACGAATTATATTTGAAAGATTCATACTTGAAAGAATTTGAAGCAAAAGTTGTAAAAGCAGATGGATTAAAAATAGTTCTTGATCAGACCGCATTTTGTCCAGAGTCGGAAGGACAGCCATGTGATTTTGGAAAGCTCATTAGCAATGGCGTAGAATATTCCGTTACTAATGTAAAAAAAGAATCTGATGAAATTGTCCATTATGTGGATAAAGAAGGATTGAAGGCCGGAGATTCAGTAAAGGGGGTTATTGACTGGGAAAGAAGATACACCTTAATGAAAATGCATACTGCTGTGCATATTCTATCAACAATAATCCATAAACTGACCGGGGCTTTGATCACTGGAAGTCAGCTGAATACTGATAAATCAAGAATTGACTTTGATTTAGAAAATTTTAAACGCGAAGAGCTTCAAAATTACTTTAGCGCCGCAAATGACATTGTAAAATGGGATCTGCCGATTATGACAGACATTTTTCCTGTAGAACAGGTTCTAAATGATAAAACACTTGGCAAATTAGCAAAGAACATTCAGCCTGGCCTGAAGGAGATAAGGGTTGTTGAAATTGAAATGTTTGACAAACAGATAGATAATGGGACACATGTAAAATTCACCAAAGAAGTCGGGAAAATTGAATTCTTGAGTGTTGAAAATTCTGGAATCAATAATAAGATATATTTCAAAGTGCAATAAATTTAAAAGATTCTATAACTTGATACAATCATGACAAAAGAGAAAAAAGAAATCGGGATTACAGCGGAAAAGGATGATTTTTCAGAATGGTTTACCCAGCTGATGCTGAAAGCAGATTTGGCAGATTATACTGATGTTTCCGGATGCATGGTTTTCAAGCCAGCTTCTTATGAAATATGGGAAAAAGTCAAGGAAGAAATTGACAAAAGATTCAAGCCTTTAGGAGTCAAAAACTGCTATTTCCCAATGCTGATTCCTGAAAAATTATTCAATCTTGAAAAAGAGCATGTTAAAGGATTATCTCCGCAGGTTGCATGGGTTACTGAAGCCGGAGATTCAAAATTAAATGAAAGGCTCGCAATCCGCCCAACATCTGAAACAATAATGTACCCTTCTTATGCCAAATGGATAAGATCATGGAGGAAT
>Ga0315282_10000603_pt1 | contig 70468 bp, 69 predicted proteins | sample YL17G07_20_MG_FD_203693 | JGI IMG/M metagenome (GOLD analysis project Ga0315282, IMG submission 203693) | Sediment microbial communities from Yellowstone Lake, YNP, Wyoming, USA - YL17G07_20 | ecosystem: Environmental > Aquatic > Freshwater > Lake > Sediment | place: USA: Wyoming | collected... | reverse complement strand
CGGTCGTCGGGTCGACACGTGCCCCCGGGAGCGGCTCGTCGAACACCCAGTAGCTGTCCTCGCCCCCCGTGACCTTCCTCAGGACCGTGCGCTTGAGCTCTTTGGCCGGGGGCGCGGACTCGGTGTCCGCGGCCGCGCTCTCGACCGACCGGGCCGGGGCCGATTCGGTCTTCGCCTCGGCGGCCTTCTCGATCGCCTTGAGCTCCTTGTCGTAGATCGCATCCTGCTGGGGGTTCCACTCGATGACGATGCTCGCGACGTCGCTCTGCTGGATCGGGATGAGCGTCTGCTCCTCCCGCCGCTTGCCCTTCTGGGTGGTGATGACGACAAGCGCCAACACCACGGCGGCGACGATCGTGACCAGAGCGGGTATGTGACGCTTCGACACCGGCTATCAGCCCCTCCGAACGAACCAGATCGATACCCCGATGACGAGGGGCAACAGCGGCCCGAGGAAGCAGAACAGCTTGTTCCATGCTATCTGCTTCTTGTTGAGCTGCAGGGGCTGAGGCTGATCGTCCTTGGGGGGGATCGAGATGAGGTCCTCGGCCTCCGACAACCAGTGGACGGCGTTCCTCACAAACTCGCGGTTATCGGCCCTGCTGAACTCGCCCGCCGATGTCATCAGACCCCGGTTCAGGACGAACTCGTCGTCGCCTATCACGAAGGCCTTGCCCGTCTTCTTCGTGGTCTCCGCGTCCTCGGGGTTGGGTGCGGCGTTTGGAACGTCCTTCTCGACGCAGGCAGCGAGAGTGAGAGGACCCGGAGTATCGCCGGCCTCCCTGAAGGGCACCTTGAAGTCCTTGTCCACCTTGCCAAACCCCATGTCGGATGTGCGCACCAGCTCCGTGGGCTGTCCGGTGGGCGGTGGGCTCCCCGGGGGCTGCTGCTCCGGCGCTGAGCGTTCGAGCCTCAGCGAACACGTGACGTACGGGTCGAAGTAGAACGCGGTCCCGCGTTTCCGCCAGGGCCGGGTGACGATGTGGTCGGCCATTAGCGACGGCTCGCTGATGGGCACCATGCCATACTGGTCCGCCTTCGAGCCGGGGTCCAGGACCATGTCAGACCGAACCGCGATGCCCCAGTAGCCGAGTATCTCGTGCAGATCGGGCGCGTCCTCGTACCTGAGCCGGCTGGACGCCAACACGAGCAGGCGGCCGCCGTCCTCGGCCCATTTCCCCAGCATCTCAGCGTGCGCCGGCATGATCGGGCTCTTGGCGCCGTCGATGACGATCACCTGAGCGTCGTCGGGGATCTTCTCCTCGGTGGCCAGGTTGAGCGTGCCCACCTCGTAGAGGTCGTCCACCAGAAGCTTCTTGAACTTCGAGAGGCCGTCGTCGCCCGTCTCGTCAGCCGAGAACTCGCCGTGCCCGGTCAGGAAGTAGACCTTGTGGCGCTTCTCCGTCGACACGTTCATGATGGCGCTTGTGAGCTTCTGCTCCGACACGTCGACGGTGCTCAGCTTCTGGGTCTTCGGCGTGCCGCCACCAGGCGGCTCGGACCGCACGAGGATGCTGTCACCCGACTCCTTGTCGAGGCCGAGCTCCCTCATCTTCAGGAAATGCCGGTCCGGGTTGAGCTTCGTAACGCTTACTTTGCCGCCGAGCGAGTCGTACAGGCTCAACAGGTCGAGCACCTGCTGCTGGTTGCCCCCACTGCCGACGCGGGGCTTGCGCAACGCGGCGTACACCTCCACCTGCCGCGGGAGGCCCTTCACGACGCTCAAGGACTTCTCGGAGAGGCTGTAGATGCGCTTCTCCGTGGTGTCCGTCTTGTGGTGATAGCGCATGCCCAGGTAGATCACGAAGACGATGATCGCCCAGACGGCCACCATGAACGCCAGGCTGACCAGGCCCTCCTGCGCCGCCCGCATCCGGAACCAGCGGGCGATGTCGCGCCAGGCCACCGCCATGGCGGCGATGAACGCGGCGGCCGCGAGGCCGGCAATCGTGCGGGTGGCGATGGACTGAGTCGAACCGACGGTCATCTGGCTGACGCTGAAGGCCACCAGGAGGAGGACGATGCCGAGCACCATGCACGCGTTGGAGATAAGGGTCATGCGGCGCTCAGGCGCCAGCATTCCGCGACGGTGGCGCGGCGACTCCTGCTCGGCCGCCCTGTCGCGAGCGCTCTCCCTGGCGGGGCGTGCCGGCTTCCCTCTCTCGGAGGCGCCTCGGGAGTCCGTAGGGCCGGATCGCTTGCTCTTCTGTTTCCGCTTCTCATCAGGCATCTGTGACTACCCCCAAGTCCGGCTCTCGAGCGACCGCACCGACATGAACAGGAAGCCGAAGCTGGCCGCAAGGCAGTAGACGACGTGGCTGGTATCGAGGACGCCCTTCGAGAAGTCGTCGAAATGGTAGAAGGTCGACGCGTTGTGCAGGGCTTCCTGCCAGAAAGGACTCGTCGCGTTGTCGCCGAGGAACCGGATGAAGTACATGCAGATGACAACGACGAAGGTCAGCAACGCCGCTACCACCTGGTTCTCCGTTATCGACGAGAAGAACACCCCGATCGATAGGTAGAGCATCCCCGTTAGCAGCAGGCCTAGGTACGCCGTCAACACCGGCCCGTTCGCTAGGTCGCCCTCGCCCCAGAAGTGCATCTGGAGGTAGAAGTGGAGGGTGCCCGCCAGCATAATGGCAAGCAGGGCCACGCAGGCAAGCCACTTCCCGAGGATGATCTCATAGTCCCGAACCGGCTGTGTGACGAGCACCTCAAGTGTCCGTGTTCTGCGCTCATCGGCGATAACGCGCATTGAGATGGCGGGCAGCACGAACATCAGGAAGACGTGCATGTTGGACGCGATCGGCCGGTAGGTCGTCTGTGCGTACGGCCCAACCGTCAGAAGCCACCAGAGCACGCTGACAAGGCCTAGGTACACCGAGATGATGACGTAGGCCACCGGGGAGAGGAAGAGGGCTCTCAGCTCTCTCCCGGCAATGGCCCGGACGCGGGGGCCCAGCGCGGTCAGCGCCACCAGGGTCGCGGCTCCGAGGGCCGCCCCGCCCGCGATACCCAGGGAGAGTCCTCCTACAGCGAGGACCAGGGCCGCTACTACGATCACCCACACGGGCACCTCTGGGAGGACAAGATTGGGCTTGGTCACTCGAGACCCTCCTCCTCGGTGATCAGCTCGACGAAGATCTCCTCGAGCGACATCGCCATCGGCCTGAGCTCGAGGAGGTCGGTGCCGGACTCAATGACCGCCTTGGCGATCCTGGGCCTCGCGTCGGCGCCGGGCTTGCTCTCGACAACGAAGACACGTCCCTCGCCGCCCGCCATCTTATCGGGCTTGAGGCCCGTGACGCCTGCCACGGCGCGCACGCTCTTGTCGGCCGCGTCGCCGCCGCGCACGCGAACGAGGGTGCGCTCGACCGTCGTCATCGAACTCACGAGCCGGTCCGGCGTGTCCTCGGCGATGATCCGACCGCGGTTGATGATGGCCACCCGCTCGCAGGTCATGGAGACCTCGGGGAGGATGTGCGTGCTGAGTATGACGGTGTGATCGCCGGCCAGGCCCTTGATGAGAGCTCGGGTCTCCGCGATCTGCCTCGGGTCGAGACCGACCGTGGGCTCGTCGAGGATAAGGACCTCGGGGTCATGCAGGAGCGCGGTGGCGAGCCCGACACGCTGTCGGTAGCCCTTCGAGAGCTTCCCGATGGACTTGTCGAGCACGTCGTCGATAGCGGCCTGTTCTGCCACCTCGTCGATCCTCTCAACCCGATCGATCTTGCTCATGCCGTGGAGTTGGCCCAGGAAGTGGAGCATCTGCCGCGGGGTGAGCTCTCGGTAGAGAGGCACCTGCTCAGGCAAGTAGCCGATCCGCTTGCGAACCTCCAGCGACTCCTCCTGGACATCGAACCCGGCCACCCTGGCCTTGCCCTCGGTCGGGGCCATGAAGCAGGTGAGGATGCGGAGGGTAGTGGTCTTCCCGGCGCCGTTCGGCCCAAGGAAGCCTAGGATCTCACCCTTCTTGACACTGAAGCTCACATCGCGCACGGCTTCGAGTTCGCCGTAGCGCTTGGTGAGGTGCTCAACCTCGATCACGGGCTTCAGTCTCCCTTCGGTAGTGGCACTCCGGGTCGAGTGCCGGCAGTCGGGCGTCTCCGCTCCGCCGCGGCGCGCGCCGGTCCATCGTCCCTTTACGTTCGAGGCATTCGCGGGGATGACGGAACGGCGAGCATTCTAGGAACCTATGCCCCCGCGGTCAAGGCAACCTTGACGGCCGCGCCGGCGGAAGGGTAAACTCCATTCTGTGCTTAGCACCCGCTGCCGAAGGCTGGCTACGCGGAGGACATGCGCGAGGGAACACGTAGGGCCGGACCGCCTGACGGAGGCCCCACAGTCGCCAACCGACAGAGGCGACGAGGGCGCACCCATTCCCCGCGTTCGCTCCCCCGCTTGCTCGGCAGTCGCGCACTCATCGAACGAGTGTGGTGGCGCTTATGCTGCAGCTCTTCGCCGGCGACGCCTACCGTGCCCTCAAGATGGGCCTCGATGCTTCCTCCCTCCGACACCAAGTCATCTCCAACAACATCGCCAATGTAGACACCCCTCGCTTCCGCAACCGAGTAGTCCTGTTCGAGGACGAGCTGAAGCAAGCGCTCTTCCCCGGCGACGATCTCACAGGCCGCACGACGCGTGCGGAGCACATCCCCATCGGGCCACAGCCCTTCGGCCGAGTAGACGCGAAGGTGACGCTCTCACCGGCCGTAACCTGGCGCGTGGACGGGAACACGGTCGACATTGATCTTGAAGCCACTCGGATGATCCAGAACTCGGGCAAGTACGAGGCCATGAGCCGCCTCGCCGCCGAGTACCACCGGGAGCTTCGCATCGCCATCAGCGGCGGAACGGGAGGGTAGCGACCGATGGGGCTCTACGACGGCGTCCTAGCCAGCGCATCGGGCCTGACGGCCCAGCGGCTGCGCATGGACGTGATAGCTAACAACATCGCCAATGTCAACACAACCCGTACGGCGGCCGGCGGCCCCTACAAGAAGGAGGCCGTGGTTTTCTCGCCACGTCCCGCCAGCTTCGCCGACTACCTGCCGCCCCTGCTGCAGAGGAGTCACCCCCCGGAGGCCGGGCGTGGCGTCCGGGTAGTCCGTATCATCGAGGACAACAGCCCCCCGAAGCGCGTCTACGACCCTGGGCACCCCGACGCCGATGCCGAGGGGTACGTCAACTACCCGAACATCTCGATAGCCCATGAGATGGTGGATCTGATCGACGCTACGCGTGCCTATCAAGCAAACGCCGCAGCGATCGGCGCCGCCAAAGAGATGTCGCAAGCCGCTCTTCAGATCGCGACCTAGAAGCCGGTCCACGCCTGGCACGCGTCTTGAAGGGGAACCCGTGGACCTCCTGAAGAAAGGCGTCCACGGGACCGCTGTACGCGGGACCCTCGGACGGGCGAGGATAAGGTGACTGACATGAGAGTCGACCGCATCGACGCCATCCAGGACATGAGGATGGCCGAGCAGCCGAAGTCGCCCACTCCGGGGGAACCCCTGAAGACGTTCGGCGACCTCTTCAAGGAGGCACTGAACCGCGTCTCCGATGCCAACGAGCGCGCTGAGATGGAGACTCAGAAGCTGCTCGTTGGTGAGGCGAAGGACCTCCACACGGTCATGCTCGCCGTTGCGGAGGCGCGTACGATGCTGCAGTTGGCGGTCCAGGTCCGAGATCGCGTCGTTGAGGCCTATCGCGAGATCCGGCAGACCCAGATGTAGCGTAGGCCCTCATCGCGTGTGGAGGGGGCTTGGGCATGCAACGGGTTCGGGACACTGCGGGCTCCGTCCGCAACTGGTTCACCGATCTCCGTCTGGTTCAGAAGGTCGGCATTATCGGTATCGCCGTGGTCGTACTCGGCGTGCTTGTCGGTGTACGGCTGACGACGAGACCCCAGTTCGGCGTGCTCTACACGGATCTCGCGGGCGACGACTACAACAAGGTCGTCAACTGGCTCGATACCAACAACGTGAGGTTCAGGGCAGAGGGCGGCGATGCCGTCCTCGTGCACCAGCAGGAGGCGCCGGTCATCAGAGCTCGGATGGCCGTCGAGGGGATTCCGGCCAGCGGGCACATCATCGGCAAGGAGGACCTGGACAAGTCCTCCTTCTCAGAGTCCAGGCCGCAGTTCCGCAAACGGGTCGAGCGCATGGCCGAGGGGGAGGTGACCCGGTCGATCCTGCTGCTCGACGAAGTGAGGTCCGCGAAGGTCAACATCGCCTTCCCGGAGGAAGAGCCGCTCTTCCAGGAAGACAGGGTACCCCTCACGGCCTCCGTGGCCATCACGGCGATCAACCCCAACGTCAGGTTCACCCCCGCGACCGTGGACGCCGTCGCGAGCATCGTGTCCCACTCGGTCTCCGGGCTCGATCCGAAGGCGGTCTCGATCGTCGACTCGCGGGGCCGCGCTTACTCTGTGGCCGCTGCCAGGGAAGGCATCGACCCCGAGCTCGTGGTCGAGCGGGAGAACGCCCGGCGGGTGCGGGAGAAGGAGCTCGAGGACAAACTCCGCGACGAGATTGGCGCGGTCGTAGGGCCGAAGAACGTCAGGCTGGTCGCTTCCATCGAGCTCGACTGGACCACGGAGAAGAGCAGCGAGCGCGTGTTGCTGCCCGACGAGAGCGGCCGGGGCTTCAAGATCAGTGAGCAGCACGAGACCGAGGACTACAAGGGACCGGGCCCGCAGGCCGGCGTACCCGGGGTGGAGCCCAACGTCCCGCCGCCCCCCGAGGGCGCGCCCCCTACCTACCCCGTGACCGAGACGGGACCTATCAGCTACTCGCGGACGCAGGACACCATCAACCAGGACTATGGCGAGCGCAACACTGAGAAGACAGCCCAGGCACCGCGCGTTGCCCGCAAGAACATCGGCATCTTCCTGAACGAGTCCGAGGTGGCCGCGGCCGAGGGGGCGCGGATAGAGCAGGCGGCTATCGTGGCCGCCGGCATCGACCGGGCCCGCGGCGACATGCTCGTCGTGCAGCGGGTGCCGTTCGCCGAGGAGGCGCTTCCCAAGGCGGCGCCTACGTGGGTAGAGCGCTGGGGCCGCTGGCTTGTGCCCGCCGTGCTCGCCTTCTGCGGTGTCCTCGTGCCACTGGTCATGAGCTGGATGGCCGCTCCGCCGCCGCCGGTTCCCCCGCCGCTCGAGCTCGAAGAGGAGCTGGAGGAAGGCCTTGCCGAGGAGCTGCCCGAGGAGACTCTGCCGCTCGAGGCCGTCCCGTGGGACCGGATACTCGAGGAGCCGGAGCTGCCGGACGAGCTGGCGATCGCGAGGGCGGAGATCCAGCGGCGGACGGATGAGCTGTTCGAGGCCATCAAGACAGTGGCCCTGGAGCGACCGCAGGAGTTCGCTAACGCGCTTCGCGTGTGGCTGTTCGAGGAGTAGGGGCGGAGGAGGCCGGTCCGATGGTGGCTGATCTCGACTACCCGGAACCCGAGGCGCGGGGACTGCGGCCGTCCGAGAAGGCGGCCGTGCTCCTCGTTGCCCTCGGCCGAGAGCTCGCCGCGCGCGTGATCCAGTTCCTCAACGAGGACGAAGTCGAGCGGGTGACCTTCGAGATGGTGCACATGGGCGTCATCGCCGCCGATGTGCGCCAGACCGTCATCGAGGAGTTCCGGGAGATCCTCAGCGCGCAGCAGATGCTCACCTCCGGCGGCGCCCAGTACGCGGAGGAAGTGCTGGCGAAGGCCCTCGGCGAGGACCGCGCCGCGGAAGTCATCGGGCGCCTCATCGCGTCGCTGAAGGTGACCCCGTTTGAGTTCGCGCGGACGGCCGACCCGGCGCAGATCCTGACCTTCATCCAAGACGAGCATCCGCAGACACAGGCCCTCATCCTGGCCTACCTCCGGCCCGAACAAGCGGCGATGGTCATCGCGGAGCTCGCGCCCGACGTGCAGGCGGACGTCGCCCAACGGCTGGCGACCCTCGACCGCACTCCGCCGGATGTGCTCAGGGACGTCGAGTCGGTGATCGAGCGCAGGATGGCCTCGCTTTCGACCGACGACTACGGAGCGGCCGCGGGCGGCGTGCAGACGCTGGTGGACATCCTCGCGAGGGTGGACCGCACGACCGAGAAGACGATCTTCGAGAGCCTGTCCGAGACGGCACCCGAGCTGGCCGAGGAAGTCAGGAATCGCATGTTCGTGTTTGAGGACGTCATCCAGCTCGAGAACCGCACCATCCAGCAGATCCTGATGGAGGTCGAGACAAGCGACCTGGCGCTGGCCCTCAAGACCGCGAGCGAGGAAGTTAAGCGGGTCATATTCTCCAACGTTTCGTCGCGCGCGGCCGAGCGGATCAAGGAGGATATGGAGTACATGGGGCCGGTGCGGGTGCGGCAGGTCGAGGAGGCGCAGCAGCGCATCGTCAGTGTCATCCGGCGCCTGGAGGAGGCGGGGGAGATCGCCATCAGCCGGGGTGGCGAGGACCAGCTTGTTGTATAGCGCAGGGCCGGCGAGCCGGGCAGGACGCCCCGCGCATTCCGGCGCACGTCAGGACTCATGGTCGATGGCTCTGATCCCGGCTGAGAAGGTCACTCGCGGGGCGCCCATGCCTATCAAGGCGGTGCCCGACGAGGTACCCGTGCCGGTTCCCGGCGACGAAGACGAACAACCGGGCGCCGGTGACGAGGAGGAGGAAGTCGACGAGCACACGGCCCGGCTCCGAGCACTTACGGCGCGGGAACGCGCGCTGGATGCCCGTGATGCCCACATCGCCGACGCCGAGCGCGAGATGGACGAGTCGCGGCGGACGCTCGTCGTCGAGCGGGCCCAAGCCCTCGATGCGGCCCGCGCCGAAGCTGAGCGGCGTCACGCTGAGATCGTCGCGGCCGGACGAGCCGAGGCGGAGACCATCGTGGCCGACGGCCGCGCGGAGGCCGAGCGGATCATCGCTGAGGCCGGGCAGGAGGCGCAGGAGCTGCGCGACCGCGCCGAGCGCGCCGGGTTCGCCACCGGAATGCAGCAAGCCCGCGAGCAGACCGACGAGTCGCTGCGCGAGCTGCGCAAGGGCCTTCAGGTCATCCTGGATGACGCGGATGACCAGCGGGAGCGGCTCATTCGGGAGACCGAGCCACAGCTCGTGGAACTCGCGTTGACGGCGGCCCGCAAGGTGACCGCCGGAGCCATGCTTGACGAGGACGTCCTGATCGCGGTCCTCCGGACGGCGCTGACCAGGATGCTCGACAAGGATTTCGTTCGGATTAGGGTCTCGAAGACCGACGTGGAGCGCGTCCGTGGGATGGAGAGCCGAATCCTCGAGGCGATCGACGGGGTCGACCGCATCGAGGTGGTCGAGGACCCGCGAATCGACGATGGGCTCATCGCGGAGACCAGGCACGGCACCGTGGATGCCACGATCGAGGGACAGATGAGGGAGATCGTCGCCGCAATCGACCGCGCTCTGGCGGATGAGCAGGAGAGTGATGGCCGGTGAGCGCGCCGGAGGTCATCGCGTCCGAGGCCCCGCCGACTGAGGCGCCGTCACTGCCGCCGCTCTCGACGCTGACTGCTCGCGCTCGGCGCGAGCCTAGGGCCGGCCTCGACCTCAGCAAGCACATCCGTGCGGCGGCCGCCTGCGATCCGCTGCGGTACAACGGCAAGGTCGTCCAGGTGGTGGGCCTCACGATCGAGTCGCAGGGCCCGAGCTGCCAGGTCGGCGAGGTTTGCAAGGTTCACACCCGAGGGGGACGGGCAATTCCCGCGGAGGTCGTTGGGTTCCGGCAGGAGCGTGTGGTGCTCATGCCGCTGGGGGACATGAGCGGCATCGAGCCCGGCTGCGAGGTAGTGTCGACCGGCGATCCGCTGCTCGTCCCGGTCGGCCGTGCCCTGCTTGGGCGCGTACTGGACGGCCTCGGCCGGCCGATGGACGGGCTCGAGCCGCCCGACTGCGACCAGCTCTACCCGGTCACGGCCTCGCCGCCCGACCCGCTGCGTCGGCGGCGCATCGCGGAGCCCCTCGAACTCGGCATCCGTGCCATCGACGGCGTGCTCACCGTCGGGAAGGGCCAGCGCATCGGCATCTTCTCCGGGGCCGGTGTCGGTAAGTCCACCTTGCTCGGAATGATCGCGCGCAACACGCGCGCCGAAGTGAACGTGATCGGCCTCGTGGGCGAGCGCGGCCGTGAGGTCCGCGAGTTCATAGAGCGCGACCTTGGCGAGGAGGGTCTGCGCCGCTCGGTGGTCGTCTGCGCGACCAGCGACGCCCCGGCCGTCGTCCGACTCAAGGCGGCCATGACCGCCACGACCGTCGCGGAGTTCTTCCGCGACCAGGGCGTCGACGTGATTCTGATGATGGACTCGGTCACCCGGGTCGCGTTCGCTCAGCGTGAGATGGGCCTCGCGCTCGGGGAGCCGCCCGCGACCCGAGGGTACACGCCGTCGGTTTTCGCCATGCTGCCGCGGCTGCTGGAGCGGTCCGGCTGCTCTGACAGGGGCGCGATCACCGGCCTGTACACCGTCCTCGTCGAGGGCGACGATATGACCGAGCCGGTCGCCGACCAGGTGAAGTCGATCCTGGACGGTCACATCGTCCTAAGCCGCGAGCTGGCCGAGCAGAACCACTACCCGTCGATCGATATCCTCCAGTCGGTCTCACGCTCGATGCCCGATATCACAACCAGAGAGCACCGCGAAGCGGCGAACCGTGCGCGGGACGTCCTGGCGACCCATCGGGAGGCGCAGGACCTCATCAACATTGGTGCGTACGTACCCGGCTCGAACCCGAAGATTGACCACGCGCGCGCGATGATCGATCGCGTCAGGCAGTACCTGAGACAGGACGTGAACGTTAAGTCCGCCGCCGAGGAGGCGACGGAAGAGCTGCTGTTGCTCCTGGGCGACGGTGTGCCCGGTCAGAGCGGGACACGCGGAGGCTTGAGCCTTGCGGGATAGGCCCTTCCAGTTCCGTTTGCAGAAAGTCCTCGACTACAGGATGCACATCGAGGACAGGCTCAAGGCGGAGCTGGCTGAGCTGAAGGTGTGGCGCGAGCGCCTGGCCGCGTTCCGCGCGCAGCTTCGGGGTCTCGTGGAAGACTGCATCCTGCGGCTTGCCGAGCGAGAGTTCGACGTGCTCGACATCCAGCTCACGACGCTCTACATGAGCCGGCTGGAGAGGGAGATCGAGAGCGCCGACCAGCAGATCGCCCAGCTCGATGAGCGCATCGAGGCCAAAAGGGCTGAGGTCGTCGAGGCGAGCCGAGGCCGCAAGGTGATGGAGGGGCTAAAGGAGCGCGCATTGGAGGAGTACCGCGCCGAGCTGCTTCACGCGGAACAGAAGTTCCTCGACGAACTCGGCACCAACGCGTTCCACCGGTCGGCCGGAGGGCGTCGAAGAGTCGGCCGGGTGTCCAGGGGGTTGTCGTCATGGTAGGTCCCGAGCGCATCTCCGCTCGCCTCTCCGCGATCCAGTCACGCATCGCGGACATCAACGCTCGGTTCGCCACGCCGCCCACTCCCGCGGCCTTCCAGGACCTGTTCGCGAGGGCGTACGAGCGCCACCGGGAGGCGAACGCCGCCTCCCCGCCTGCGGGGCCTACGGAGTGGGACAGCTTGCTTACGCGCGAGGCGCTGAACAACAGGCTCGACCCGCAGTTGCTGCGGGCGGTGATGGTCGCTGAGTCGGCCGGAGACCCGAACGCGGTCTCGACCGCGGGCGCGCAGGGGCTGATGCAGCTCATGCCCGGCACCGCTGCCGGGTTGGGCGTTACCGATGCGTTCGACCCCGCCCAGAACGTTGCCGGCGGGGCACGGTACCTCCGGGCGATGCTGGACAGGTTTGGCGGCGATGTTCGTAAGGCGGTTGCGGCCTACAACGCGGGTCCCGGCGCCGTCGACGGCTACGGCGGGGTGCCCCCGTACGACGAGACGCGGGCCTACGTCGATCGGGTGCTGGACCTGGCAGGGCTGGACGCATTGCGCTAGATGAGCCCGCGACAGGTGAGCTGAATGGCGCGGAAGGAGCAGGCAGGCGAAGAGCGGGACCCGACGGAGGCCGAGCAGCCAACCGCCGAGGCCCCGAAGCGACGCGGCCTGTTCCGGCGCAGGGCGCCCGCCGGTGGGCCCGCCGAGGGAGCGGTCGCGAACGGCGAGCCCCCGCGCGATGAGGGTGCCCGACGTGGCAAGCCCGAAACGGAGGCGCCGCCGGCCAAGAAGCGCCCCGACAAGCGCCGCGACGCGCGAGGGAAGGGGCCCGGCCGCGAGGGCGGCCATGGTAGGCTGGCGCTGAGCATAGTCGTCCTGTTCTTCCTGCTCGGGGCGACGCTTGTGACGCTGGATCAGGTCGGCAAGATCAAGCTGCCTTTCAGTATCCCTAGGTTCCTGGGGAAGGGAGCGCCCGCAGGAGTCACGCCGGAGTCGGGCGCGCCAACGCCCGAGGCTGTGGCGTCCAACGCCGAGTCCGAGGCCCGGCGCCGGCTCGACCAGGAGGAGACTCCGCCACCGGAGCCGACAGCCGGAGGGCCGGGAGCCCCGGCCGAGGGCGCCGCTCCTCCGCCCGCCGAGGGCGAGCGTGTGCGTGTGACGGAGAGCGAGGCGGCCCTCATCGAGGGACTCAACGTGACTCCGCCGACCACCACGGGCGCCGGCGGGGTCACGGACGACGAGATCAAGGCTGCGGCGAAAGAGCGGCAGCGGAAGATCAGTCGGGTCGGCGTCATTGTGTCGACCATGAAACCCGACGTCGCGGCGAAGACGCTCGAGGCGATGCCGGAAGACAGACAGGTCGCGGTCCTCAGGTCGATGGAGGAGGACAAGATCGCCAAGATCCTCAGCGCCATGTCGCCTGATAAGTCCGCGAAGCTCGCGCAGGCGCTCATGCAGTAGCGCCGCTGTTACGCTCTGCACCGGGGCTCAGGCCCCGTTCGCAGTGGAGTCAGGCAAGGATGGGAGGTGAGAAGATGGATATTGCCAAGCTCTTGCGAGCCATCGTCGGTGAGGGGGCCGTCGCCAACCAGGCGCAGGGCCCCAACGCCGCCGGGCTCGCGGGAAGTGCAGCCGAAGCGTTCGGATCTCTGCTGGCCCAGGCGCTCGACGCGAAGAGCGCCGACGGACAGGGACAGCCGGAGGGGCTCCCCCCCGCGACCGGGCCACCTGTCGATCCGAACGCCAAGGCCCCCCCTGCCGAGCCGCTGCCGCCAGGCAGCGTCCCGGTGTTGCTGGTGCCCGTGCCCCAGCCGGACGCAACGCTGACAGAGGCGCTCATCGGCGCTTCCGACCAGCGGCCCGGCGCCGCTCGGGCCGAGGCGGACGATCAGCTCACGGGCGGAGCTCGTGTGCTTGACCTCGCCCTGCTCACAGCGCTGGTCACGTGGGTCGACCACGTGGTCGGGGCTCGTGGGTCACGGGACGTCACGACAGCCGAAGGCAGGCAGGTGGGGTCGCTCTCGAGCGACCTATCGGCGGCTCTTCGCCAGGCCATCGAGGAGACGCTCGCGGCACTGGACCGCCAGGATACGCCCATCCCGCAAGGGACCATCGCGAGCCTGGAGGCCATCCGCGACGCCGTCACGGTGGCTGCGCCGAAGACCATCGGCGGGCCGCTGCCGGAAGCACAGGTCCGCGCCTACGCGGAACAGCTCGCCGACTCGCTCGTCAAGGCGGTCTCGGCGCGGTTCGACTACGGAGCCGCGCTCCTCCGGACCGTCCTGGACGCGCTAGGCGGCCGGCAGCGCACGGAGATCGTGCAGCCGACGCTGCCGGATAGGCTGCGCGCGGAGCAGCTCATGAACCTGCTGGGTGCCCAGACGGAGTCCGGGCAGCCGCAGATGCGCGACGCGGTGCAGGCTCTGCTCGACGCACTGCGAGGCGAGGTCACCCGCGTTGCGGCGGCGGCCGACATGGCCGCCGGAACCGAGAGTGCCCCGTCATTCCGATCGGTCCTGCCGGCGTCGCAGCCCCAAGCGCCCCGGCCGGACGCCCCGGCCGGCTCCGCCGTCAGCGTGAGTCAGGCCACCCAGGTGGCTCCGCTCTTCACCGAGGCAGTGACGGCCGAGGCCCCTCTGACGGCCGCTCAGCCTCAGGCGGAGCGTGTGCCTGTGGCCGCCGAAGCTCCTACGGCTCCGACTGTGCGGCCTACGGCCGCGTCGCCACCGGCCGAGCCCCCCGGCACCGTCGCGCCGGTCGCCGTCCCCCAACCTAGGGCGCCGACGACCGTCGCGCCGGTCGCCGTCCCCCAACCTAGGGCGCCGACGACCGTCACTCCGGCGGAGCCGGTCCCCGAGCCACGCGCACCCCGGATCGCGGTACTCGCGACGACGCCTGTCGAGGAGATGGGCACCACGCCGGCGTTCGTGGCGAGCAGCCCCAGGCTGACCGAAGCGATCGAGGGCACGCTGGTACAGACCCCTGCCGGTCGCTCCGGGGTGACCGTGCCCGAACAGACCGGCATCGTCGAGGCCGCGGAGGCCTACCTCCGAAGCGGTCTGGGCGAGGCCAGGGAGCTGATGGTGACGCGCCGCCAGCCGGCCACGGCCAACAACACCCTCGCCGATGACATCCTGGAAGCCACGCGCTCGGGCCCCGGCTCGTCGACGGGCGGACAGGTAGTCCTCGAGGGGACAGACGGCCGTCATGAGGTGCTGTCCGGCGACGGGCTCGCACGCCTGCTCGCGGTACTGAGCGGCGACGAAAGGGTGGACTCCCCGTCCTCCCCGGCTCGGACACGTCCGGAAGGCACCCGGCCGGTAACGGCCGGTGCCGCGGCGCCCGGTCCACTCGCCAACGCGGTGGTCGCGTCCGTAACCCAAGCGCAAGGCACTGCAACGGACGGTGCGCGGAGCGCGCCCGATGTGCGTGACGCGATGGCCGAGCGGACCTCGGACACGATCATGACCCAGATCGACCAGGGCATGCACGCCGTTGCCCAGCGCGGTCGACAAGAGGTCACGATCGAGCTGAAGCCGCCCTACCTGGGCGACATCCAAGTGACGTTGCGGGCCACCGAGCAGGCCGTGACGGCGCACTTCCAGGCTCAGTCACACACCGTCAAGGCTCTGCTGGAGTCCAACATGCACCTCCTGCGCGACATGCTCCACGACGCGGGCCTGTCCGCAGACGTTCTCGAGGTGTCGGTCGGCCTCGGGGGCCCCGGCGACGGTGGTGCCTACAGGAACCCAGGCGAGGCCACCAGGCTCTACCAAGTCCTCGATCCGCGCCATCAAGCGGCGCCCGTCGAGCTCCCGGTGAGACCGGTGGGCGAGCGCGTGGGGTCGGTCTACGGCCTCGCGAACGTTGTGGACCTTCTCGCCTGAGCGGAACGCTCGGGCGAGAACTTGCGATGAAGGGAGTGAGCGCGGATGCCGGTTCCGGAAGTGACCAGCTCGACCACCACAACCGGCCGCAGCGACCAGGGCTTTCTATCCGACAAGACACTCGAGCAGCTAGGGCGGAACGAGTTCCTGACGCTGCTCATAACCCAGCTCAGGTACCAGGACCCGCTGAACCCGGCCAAGGACACGGAGTTCGTGGCTCAGCTCGCGCAGTTCTCGCAGCTCCAGGAGACACGCAATCTCTCCGAAGCGATGCGCGAGTCCTCCATGCTCTCGACTGCTTCCTCCGCGGCCTCGCTGATCGGCAGGACCGTCCTGGCGGAAATCCACGACGCGAACACCGGTCAAGTGGTTCAGGTAGCGGGACAAGTGACCCATATCACCCTCGAGAACGGTGTGCCGCAGCTCGTCATCGGGAACACGAGCGTTTCCCTCAGCGATGTGAAGGCCATCGTGTGATAAGCTTGGCAACAGGCAATCCCACGGATGGGAGAGAGGCAGAATGCCGGTAGAACGTAACAGGATAGGCCAGCCGGCGCAGACTGGGCCGATCAGGCCGGCCGGAGCGCCGCAACGGCCCTCGCGCACGACGACCGGAGACGGACGCGGTTTCGCGGAAGTGCTCCGCGAGGCTCAGCAGGCGCTGCCCGTCAAGTTCAGCGGGCACGCGCAGGCGAGACTGGAGTCGCGCGGGATCCGACTGTCCAATCGTGAGCTGGCTCGCATACAGGACGCCGTCGACAGGGCGGCGGACAAGGGCGGGCAAGAGTCTCTGGTCCTGATGGACGATCTCGCGCTCGTCGTCAGCGTGAGGAACCGCACGGTTATCACCGTCATGGACGGCGACAGCCGCCGCGGCAACGTGTTCACGCAAATCGACAGCGCGGTGATCGTGTGACCCGAGCTGCATAGGGGTCGGACCTCTTCGAGGGAGCCCCCGGGGTCGCTGAGCGATTGAGGCGGCCCGCGGCGGAAACGCCGCACACAAATGAGGACTTGCGCCCGGCGTTGCCGCGACACTCGCGTCCGCGAGGCGGCAGGCCGTGACGCTCTCCCTTCCTAGGGAGGTCGGGGCCGGATGCTAAGGTCCCTTTTCTCAGGCACGTCCGGTCTGAAGACACACCAGCTTCGGATCGATGTCATAGGCAATAACATCGCCAACGTCAACACGACAGGCTACAAGAACTCACGCTCCAACTTCCGTGAGACCATCCTGCAGACCCTCGGTGTGCCCGGGGCTCCATCGGCCACCCGTGGATCGGTGAACCCCCGCCAGGTCGGCCTGGGCGCCACTTCGGCGTCCATTGACCCGGACTTCGGCCAGGGCAACCTGGAGACGACCGGGCGACGTTCCGACGTCGCGATTGAGGGTCAGGGCTTCTTCATCCTGGGCTCCGGGGAGAGGCGGTACTACACCAGGAACGGCGCCTTCAACGTGGACCAGCAGGGGAACCTGGTCGCCCTCACAAACGGCTTCTACGTGATGGGTTGGAACGCCGATCGAGACGGCGCGGTCGACTCGACCGTGCCGATTCAGTCGATTAACATCCCCATCGGCGGCCTGACGCTCGCGAGAGCGACCACTGAGGTGTCCTACCTTGGCAACCTGAATGCGACGCAGCTCGGGTTCGCTCGGACGGCCGACACGGAGGGACGCATCACCACCAACCCGTTCCTCGCGGGGGCGCAGACCTTCACCGTGACACCGGATGACGCCACAGTCCTCCCCGATACGGTGACCGTGCCGCAGATCGTCGCCGGGGGGGCCTATACGTCGGATGCCAGGCGCCTCGACTATACCGTCCTGGACAACATCCTCGCCACCGACCGGATCCAGATAACCCGGACCACCAACGGCGGCCCGGCCGTTAGCGATGTCTGGACCCCCATCCCGGGCAACTACTCGAATGTCAACAACTACGTCGATCAGTTCGTGGCCGACTGGAACACGGGCGCGAACTGGGCACTCGGAACGCCGCTGGTGTGGGCCGTCAAAGAGGGCCCCACCAGCGTCCGGTTCTTCGACTACTCAGTCGCCGCCAATGGCGGGCAGGGCGACGCGAGCTCGTTTGCGTTCGCTCCCGACCCGGCCGTCGGCACGACGTCCACGGCCGCCACGATCCAAGCGCTGGGGATGCGGAGCGGCGTGTACGAGACCTTCGGCGCCTCGGCTACGCCCGACCCGGAGTACCTGGCACTCGTGCTGGCCTGCTCCGCCAACACCGGGCTGGGCGCGGTACCGGACCCGACTACGCTGGCGACGGTGACCACCGACGGCAGCGGCCGGGCCATCTTCACCTCCACGCTGCCCGGGCTTAACGGGCGGCTCACCCTGAGCGATGACCCGACGTTCACCGCGATCAACACGATCTACGGGTTGCCGAGCACCAGGGTGGACATCGACACCTACCGGACCAGTGTGGTCGTCTACGACACCCTCGGGGTTCAGCACACGGTGAACCTCGACTTCAACCGGCGTGGCGACACGCGCGTCTGGGAGTACAGCGCGACCGATGAGAACGGGTTCAACATCATCCCGGGCGGCACCTCGACGTCCGGCACGTTGGCCTTCGACAACGTGGGCCGCAGCCAGACGTCGGGCATCAACGTGGAGCTCAACCTGACATCCGGTGCGCAGACACCGCAGCAGATAACGCTCCGGGTCGCCGACCTGAACCAATTCGAGGGCAGCTCAACCGTCGCGGCCGGCGATCAGGACGGTATCGCGATGGGCACGTTGGAGAACTTCCTCATCTCCACCGACGGGACCGTCAATGGCGAGTTCACCAATGGCCTCAACCAGACGCTGGCCCGCCTCGCCACTGCCACGTTCAGCAATCCCGGCGGCCTCGTGGACGTTGGGTCAACGATGTGGAACAAGTCCGTGTCGTCAGGGGAGGCCCAGATCGGAACCCCCGAGTCGGCCTCCCGGGGGCGAACGGTCCAGGCCTCGCTCGAGTCGTCCAATGTGGATCTGGCCAACGAGTTCACTCAGCTCATCATCGGGCAGCGTGGCTTCCAAGCGAACGCCCGCGTCATCACGACCTCCGACGAGATGCTGAACGAGCTCACCAACCTGCGTAGATAGTGCTAACGCCGGCCCTCCTCCGTCCGTTGCGCGGAGGGGGGCCGGCCCCTGTGCGGCCCGGTGTCCTGCGTGTAGAATGAGCGACGGGACCGTGAGTACAGCGTCCCGCGGAAGTGCTAGACACCGCGAACCGAGCAAGGTGAGGCCGCCGTGATCGCAGTCACCCGCCTGAACTCCCGCCCTTTCGTGCTCAATGCCGATCTGATCGAGACGGTCGAGGAGACCCCGGACACGGTGATCACACTGCAGTCAGGGAGGAAGTACATCGTCCTCGAGTCCGTCGACGAGGTCGTCAACCGCGTGGTCGCCTACAGGAGCCGCGCGCGCCCGGCCCGGCTCGTGCGCGATCGGCCCGAGCCGTACGATGAGCCGGATCCGGGCCGATGAGGGGCGAATCGGGGCCCGCTATCGGGGCTCCCACGGAGGAGTCGCGAGCGGGCTCGCGAAACAGCCGAATGCCTGGTCGGAGACAGCGCTTGCCGGTCGCACCGGGCCGCGAGCGGATGAGTGGTAGGTCGGCGAATGGACAGCGTCTCTGAGATACGGGCTACGGAGCCGGCCGCCGCGCGCAAGGGGCTGCGGGCCGGCACCGTGGTCATCATCGCCCTCATCGTGCTCTGCGCAGTGGGGCTCATCTGGGTACTCACCACAGGTCCCTGGGGGCAGGGGATCAGATCACCTTCGGGGGCCTACGAGACCCAGGTGACCATCGGCTCGGGGATGACCACCAACCGGCTCAACCAGGTGCTGAGGTGGGAGGTCACGCTTCAGCTTAACGACGACCGGAAGTCCACGCTGAGGACCATGTGGACTCGTCCGGAGAGGCTGACCTTGCTGAAGTCGGCGGTTATCGACGTCGTACAAGACATAGACCTTGCCCAACCGCGTCCCACTCCGCTTGCCCAGTTCAAGAGCCTCCTGAAGACTCGCGCCGACGAGATGATGGGCGGCGAGGGCAAGATCGAACGCGTGCTGGTCACTGACTGGCTGGTCAGTGCGGGGTAGCGGCGGGCTTCACTACTCGCGTGTCATTGGCCCCGGGGCCGGCGGATCGCGACGCGGCCGAGCCGGTCGGGGCTCGGAGGGTCGGCCTTGCCGGAAGTGCTGTCGCAGTCGGAGATTGAAGCCCTGTTGGCGGGGCTTCCGTCGGCCGGGAGCCTGGAGGAGCTGCCAGGGCCCGCGCAGCCGACGCCTGCCGAGCGGGTGCAAGCCGCCAAGCAGAGGGCCCCCGAGCAGAAGGTCCTCGAGTACAACTTCCGGTCCCCCAGCAAGTTCTCGCGCGACCAGCTCAGGGCGCTCCAGCTCATACACGAGGATTGGGGCCGACAGCTCTCGACGGGGTTCGCGGCACAGCTCCGCACGCCGATCCACTTCGACGTAGCATCGGTCCAGCAACTGCCCTACCACGAGTTCATCGCGCTCCTGAGCGAATCTATCATCTACATCTTCAGTGCCGACATCTTCGACGGCCCCATGCTCCTCGAGGTTAACCAGTCCTTTGGCTACTGGCTCTTCGAGCGCCTCCTCGGCGGCACCGGCGGGCACCTGACCAGACAGGGCCGCGGTCTGACCGAGATCGAGGGTCGAGTGATGGACAACGTCGCCGAGCGGATCCTCGCGTGGCTCGGCGAGGCCTGGCAGTCGATCGCCCCCATGAGGCCGCGGATTGAGCAGAGGGAGATCGACCCGCAGTTCGTGCAGATCGTTGAGCCGGCGGAGACGGTCGTTGCCATCCTCATGGAAGTCAAGGTCGGCGACGAGACTGGGACGATGAACGTCTGCATGCCCGCGGTCATCCTGGAAAAGGTCGCCGGCGAGCTGTCGGCCGAGCGCTGGCGCCGCCACCGTATCAGGCCTCCGACAGTTGAGATGCAGGAGTCGCTGCGAAGCCGGGTCGAACGCACCGCCGCCGCGCTTACCGTCGAGCTCGGACACGCGACGATAACTCCGGCCGAGCTGCTGACCATGCGACCGGGTGACGTAATACCGCTGGACACGAGGCACACCGACAGCCTGGTCATGCGGATCGAGGGCCTCGCCAAGTTCCTGGTGCGACCCGGTGTCGCCGGTAGGAGGCTCGCAGTGAAGATTGTGGGCGTTCTGGGCTCGGACTCGGGAGTTGATGAGGAATGACATCGGCCGGCGGCCAAGACAGCTTCCAGGCCTTCGAGGACGTGATGGGACAGGCTTTCGAGGCCGTCACCAGCGCGCTCGCGAGCACTATGACCGGCGCCGAGGTATCGCTGGTGGCCACGAACGTCGCGGCCCAGTCGCCGGACGAGCTGATACAGCACCTCGATGCCGAGATGGTGCGCGCGGTCGTGTTCTTCGAGGGCGGCATGCCGGAGACGGCCGCTCTGTTCTGCCTGTCGGTGGACGACGCCAAGGTGGCAGTGAACCTGATGTCAGGCGGGACCGGCGAGAACGTGGCCGAGGAGTGGGACGAATACCATGAGTCCGCGAGCGGCGAGCTCCTGAAGTACGTGGCCCAGGCCCTCGCGGAGCACCTGGCCGTCGTTTCCGGCTCGCGCGTGACCGCGGCTGCTGAGAACGTCTCCGTCTTGACTCTCGGTTCCGAGCGCGAAGACCTCGAGACGATGGCCGACGCCAATCCGCTCGCGGTCGTCACCGCCAGCTACGTCTGCGGAGCACCGGTGATCTCCCTCTACCTGATCGCCTCAGGGCAGCTCGTGGAGGCCATCGCGTCGATGGCCCGGGCCGAGGCCGCGGGTGAGGCCGGGGGCGAAGCGGGAGCCGACGCGGGCGAAGGGGCCGCCGAAGAGCCCGCGCCGCCCGCCGAGTCGGCGCCACCACCCGGGCCGGCTCGCGTACCGGCGGGCGGCCCGCTGCTCACACAGGAGGAGATAGCCGCAGTGCTCGGCGGCCTGCCGCCCGAGGAGGTCGGAATGGAAGCCGCCGGTGTAGCGCTCTTGGCAGCGGCGGCCCCAGGGACAGCCCGGGTGTCGGCGCCGCTGCCGAGCGGGGCGCCGGAGGCTAGACCCGTCGAGTATGAAGACCTCGGCTCTCAGCGTCGGCCGGCCGCCGGTCTCGACAACCTGGAGCTTATCAAGAACATACCCGTGCAGCTCTCTGTGGAGCTCGGGCGGACTCAGCGCACATTGGGCGAGATCCTGGAGTTCGGCGCCGGGTCCACTATCCAGCTCGATAAGGCCGCAGACGAGCCGGTCGATATACTCGCCGGGGGTAGGCACATCGCCACCGGCGAGGTTGTCGTCGTGGACGACAACTTCGCGGTCCGCATCCGCCAGATTCTCAGACCTCTGCACAGAGAAGGCCGCGAGGAGGGGCAGTGACGAGCCACCGCACGTGCTCAGATCAGGCCGCGCCGGGGCACGCCCCTAGTGTGGCGGGCCTGGTCCCGCATGTAGCGGTGGCCTGCACGCTGCTTGTGCTCGGGATCGCGGTGGCGTCAGCTCCGGCCGCGGCTCAGGTCGGGCAGCCGGAAGCGGAGAGCCAGGGGCCCGCCCCCGAGAGCCAGGCTGCGGCCGGCTCGGAACAGGTCGCCGCCGAGCCGCCGAGCGATCTTGACCCCGTGGCGAGGGCCGAGTGGGAGCGCGTCCAACGGGAAAAGGGCGTCAAAGTGGACATGACCGCGGCGACGCCTGCAGGCGCGCAGGCCGAGCGGATCGCCGGCCGCTCTCCGTGGGCCACGCTGCTCTCCACCCTCTTCTCGCTCGCCTTGGTGATAGGGCTCATCTACGCGGTCTACTGGGTGATGCGCTGGGTGAGGCGCGAGGTCACGCCCCGTCCCCGCGCGGGCCAGCTTGTCAACGTCCTGGAGACGACCAAGCTCACTCCTGACAAAGCCCTCCATGTGGTGGCGGTCGGCGGGCACGTGGTGCTCCTCGCATCGGGACCGAACGGCGTGACCTTCCTCGCGGACCTCGACGACGACGAGATCGCGCGGATCGCGAGTCGGACACAGCCGTCGCCGTTCAGTGCCGATCTGGAGCGGGCCGAAGGGGAGTACGAGTCCGATCGGTCCGTGTTCGCCCAGCGGCGCTCGTCAGAAGCCCCGGAGGCGGACGAGGCTAGGAACGGTACAAGTATCCAGCGTGCCCTGTACCTGCTGCGGTCCGTCGGCAAGAGGGGGCGACACCCATGACGCTGGTGCGCGCCCGGCCGGTGTGGGTGGGACTGGCCGCGATCCTGCTGGCCGCCGTCCTCGTTCAAGCCGCGCCCGCCCAGGCGCCCGCAGCACCCACGTCCCCCACGGGACCGACAGCGACTCGTCCCGCTGCGCCCTCGGCGCCGACCGCGACCGGCGGCGTCTCGGTCAACCGTACCGGTGAGGGGGCGCTGGATGTCCGCATCACCGGGCCGCTCCAGATCATGCTCCTCCTCACGCTCATCTCGTTCGTCCCGAGCATTGTCATCATGATGACCTGCTTCACGCGCATCGTCGTCGTGCTCGGGTTCGTGCGGACGGCGCTGGGCACGCAGCAGATACCGCCGACCCAAGTGCTCGTGGGTCTGGCGCTGTTTTTGACGTTCTTCGTGATGCGGCCGACCCTTGTCGAGATCAACGATCAGGCGCTGAGACCGTACATCTCGGGCGCTATCACGATGCCGGAGGCGGCGCAGAGGGCCGTCGGGCCCCTGCGCATGTTCATGTTCCGCAACGCTCGGACGCAGGACCTGGCGCTGTTCCTGGAGCTCGCCAAGACCGGCCGCCCGGACACGCTCGCCGACATCCCGACCCACGTCCTGGTGCCATCGTTCGTGGTGAGCGAGCTCCGCAGGGCGTTCGAGATCGGGTTCATCCTGTACGTGCCGTTCCTCATCATAGACATGGTCATCGCGAGCACGCTCCTCTCTATGGGCATGATGATGCTGCCACCCATGATGCTGTCTGTGCCCTTCAAGCTGCTGCTTTTCGTTCTCGTGGACGGATGGGATCTGCTGGTGCGGCATCTCGTGAGCAGCTTTGGGCCCCTGTGAGCGCCCGGGGCTCGCCCGGGGCGGACCATGTCCGGCCCGCGGCCGGGTCCCGCGGCCCGTGCGGAGGAGGTGAGCCACAGTGGACGTGACGACGATCCTGGAGGTCGGCCGGAACGCGATGATGACGACGCTGCTCCTGTCGGCGCCGACGCTGGGGCTGGCGCTGGCTGCGGGGCTGCTGATCGCCGTGTTCCAGGCCGCCACTCAGATCCAGGAGATGACGCTGACTTTCGTCCCCAAGATCCTGGCGGCGATGGTGGCAGCGCTGGTGTTCGGGCCCTGGATGATACAGGTGATGCTGCGCTTCACGATTGAGACGTGGAACCTCATACCGCAGGCCGGAGGCTGACGACCCCGCATGAGGGTGGAGGACTTCGTAGCCCTGGTCCCCGGGCTGGTGCTCGTCTTCTGCCGGATGGTGGGCGTGTTCATCGTGGCGCCCGTCCTCGGCGGAGGCCAGGTCCCGCCTGTCGTCCGGGTCGGCGCCGCACTCGCCATCGGCGCACTCGTGGTGCCGTTCGTGCAGTACGACCCGGCGACGATTCCGACCGCCCTGTGGCCGTACACCGTCGCTGTGGCGCGGGAGACCACAGTCGGCATGGTGCTCGGGTTCGGTGCCACGCTGCTGTTCATGGCTCTGCAGATCGCGGGTGAGGTCATCGACATCCAGATGGGCTTCATGATGGCGAACGTGACCGACCCCAGCACCAACATCTCCTCGCCGCTGATGGGCCAGTTCATGTACATCCTCGCGCTGCTCGTCTTCCTGACGGTGAACGGGCACCACTGGCTGATCAGGGCGATGGTCGAGAGCTACCGCCTCATCCCCCTCGCCGAGACCACCGCGCGCCCCGCCTTCGCCCAGCAGATGAACGCGATGACGAGCGACACCTTCGTGCGCGCGCTCCAGTTCGGCGCCCCCGTCGTCGCGGCGCTGCTGCTCACTGAGATGGCAATGGGCGTGGTGGGCCGCGCCGTGCCGCAAATGAACATCATGATGCTCGGTTTCTCGGTGAGGATCGCGATTGGGCTGGCTGTGCTGTGGTTCGCGATGTCGTCGATCATGGACGTGCTGACCTTCGCGCTGGATAGGAACGGGATGTACGCCGACCTTATCAAACTGGTGAGAGGCATGAGCCCGGGGCCGTAGGGGCCGGCTCCCGCTCCGGAGAGGCCCTCACCCACGGCCCCTCTCCCCGGGGAGAAGGGCGCCGTGCCGGCGCAGGCGGGCTGAGGGCGGCATCCCCGGCGCGAGAGGCATCGTGGAAGCGCCCTACCGGCAAGGAGGTGAGGACCCAGGTTGGCCGCCGAGCACGCACAGGAGAAGACCGATCCCGCATCGCCGTGGAAGCGACGCGAGCTTCGCAAGCGCGGCGACGTCCCGAAGAGCCAGGACATCAACGCTGTCGTGGGGTTCCTCGCCGTCCTGCTCCTCCTCCACGCCGGGGCACAGCCATTCCTCGGGCGCATCGTGCGGCTCGTTGAGCACGAGTGGCAGGCCATCGACAGGCCGGTGGTCTCTCCCGACAACCTGGGCAACCTCGTAACGGGCTGGTCGCTCACCTTCTTCGACCTCATGTGGCCTCTGCTGCTTGTCTCGTTCCTGGCGGGGATGATCGCGAATGTGCTGCAGGTGGGCTTCCTTCTGACGGGCGACCCGCTGAAGATGGATCTGCAGCGGATCAACCCCTTCCTCGGCCTCAAGAGGCTGTTCTCGCTGCCGGGTCTGCAGGGGCTCTTGCAGGCCATTCTGAAGACCGGCGCGGTGGGCTACATCGCGTACCGGTCGCTCGCGAGCCAGCTTCCCCAAGTCGCCGTGCTTCCCTACCTGAACGCGGGAGCGATGGTAGTCGTGGTGGAAGCGATCGCCTTCCGCCTGTTCATCAACTGCGGACTCGCGCTATTCGTACTGGCCGCCGCGGACTACGCGTTTCGCCGATGGCAGTGGGAGCGCGACAAGCGGATGAGCAAGCAGGAGACAAAGGAGGAGTACAAGCGCCACGAGGGCGATCCGACCGTCAGGCAGCGGATCAAGCAGAAGCAGCGCGAGCTCGCGATGCGCCGCATGATGGCCGAGGTGCCCGAGTCAGACGTTGTGATCACCAACCCCATTCACGTCGCGATAGCGCTCCGGTACGACGCCGACCGGATGCCGGCGCCCCTGGTTGTCGCGAAGGGTCAGCGACTCATTGCCGAGCGGATCAAGGACTTGGCGAGGCAGCACGGAATCCCTATCGTCGCCAACCCTCCGCTCGCACGGTCGCTGCATGACGCGGTGCCGGTGGGAGGTGAGATACCCGAGCGTCTCTACCGTGCCGTAGCCGAGGTCCTGGCCTACGTATACAGGCTGCGCGGGAGGACGCCGTTCAGAAGAGCGGTGTAGGAGCACGCGACACACCGCTCGCTCGCGCGTTGCTGCCGCGCCCCCGGTCGGAAGCCGTCCGCGGTAGCCGCGCAGCGCATGTGTGGAGCATCAGATGGCGTCCACGGCGGCGACCGGGACAAACCTGCTTCAGCGCGTCGCACGGCTGTCGGACTTCATGCCGGCGGTGCTGTTCGTCGTCATCGTGGGCATGCTCATCATCCCGGTGCCTGCCGTGGTGCTCGACCTGACCCTGGGCCTGAACATCATCGCCGCCCTCGGGATCCTGGTGGCGACGACCCAGGCCTCGCGACCGCTCGATCTGTCGGTCTTCCCTACCGCGCTGCTCGTGGCCACCCTGTTTCGGCTGGCGCTCAACGTGGCGGCAACAAGGCTGATCCTAACGGAGGGCAACGAGCCGTTCGGGGCGGGCCACCTCATCGCCATGTTCGGGACCTTCGTCGTCCGTGGCAACCTGGTCGTCGGCATCATCATCTTCGTTATCCTCATCGTAATCCAGTTCGTGGTGATCACCAACGGCGCGGGACGCGTGGCCGAGGTCGCCGCCAGGTTCACGCTGGACGCGATGCCCGGCAAGCAGATGGCTATCGACGCCGACCTCAACGCCGGGATGATCGACGAGCAGCAGGCCCGTGGCAGGCGCGTCGAGATCCAGCGCGAGGCCGACTTCTACGGGTCGATGGACGGTGCCGCCAAGTTTGTCCGGGGCGACGCGATCTCCGCGATCATCATCGTCCTCGTCAACATCATCGGGGGGCTCGTGATAGGCCGCGTATACAAGGCCATGGAGCTCCGCGACGCCTTCGAGACCTACACCAAGCTCACAATTGGTGAGGGCCTGGTCACCCAGATCCCGGCCCTCCTGGTATCGACCGCCACGGGCGTCATCGTCACTCGTGCCGCCGGCGAGGCGAGCCTCGGCAAGGAATTGCACTCCCAGTTCACTCGCTTCCCGAGGGCCATCAGCATCTCCGGGGGCGCGGTGGCGCTCTTCGGTGTGGTCCTGTCTGTCTGGGCGGTCGCGTTGGCGGGGCTGGCAGGGGTCGCCCTCGGAGTCTACCTCGAGCGGGTCGGTCGCCCGGCCGAGCCGGCCGAAGGAACCGCGCGCGCCGGTGCTGAGGAGCGTCAGGGGCCGACCGCGCCGGAGGACGTGCATCCGCTCCTGACCGTGGAGCCGATCGAGCTCACGATTGGTTACGGCCTGGTCGCGCTGGCGCACCCCGACTATGGCGGCGACCTGCTCGACCGCATCACCATGATCCGCAAGCAGACCGCGCTCGATCTGGGTCTGGTCGTGCCGCCAGTCCGGATCCGCGACAACCCACAGCTCGAGCCGACCGAGTACTGCATCAGCCTGCGTGGCGTCCAGGTCGCCAAGGGCGAGGTCATCACCGACCGGCTGATGGTGGTCGGAGTGCCACCCGACCAGACCGAGCTGCACGGCATCGAAGCGCGCGACCCGGCCTTCGGGCTGTCCGCGCTGTGGATCACCGAGTCCGAGCGGGATCGCGCGGAATCCGCCGGGTACACCGTGGTCGACGCCACGACCGTCATCAGCACCCACCTGACTGAGGTTATCAGGCGTCACGCCGCGGAGATCCTGGGGCGCCAAGAGGTGCAGAACCTGTTGGACCACGTCGCCGGCGCACAGCCGGCGGCGGTGCGGGGCGTGGTGCCCGACGTCGTCAGCGTAGTGGACGTCCACCGGGTGCTGCAGGGGCTGCTCGACGAGCAAGTCTCGATCCGCGACATGGTCACGATCCTTGAGACCGTCGCGGACCGGATTGCGCACACCAGGGACACCGACGAACTCGTCGAGCTCGTGCGGCTCGCGTTGCGACGGCGCATCTGCATGCAGCACTCGGCGGACGACGGCAAACTCAAGGTGTTAACCCTCGATCCGCGCATCGAGCGCGCCGTCATCGACTCCATGCAGAGGACGCCCGAGGGAGTAGTGATCGCGCTCGATCCCGACCTGGGCCAGGGAATCCTGCAAGAGATAGCGAAGGGCATCCAGAAGGTGACTTCCCAGGGCTTCGAGCCCGTGCTGGTATGCGCCGACGCCATCCGTCTGCCGCTGAGGCGGCTGACCGAGTCGGTGTTTGAGGGGCTCACGATCATCGCGATGCGCGAGCTTGTGCCTGACGTTACCGTTGAGCGGCTCGGAATGGTGAGCTACCCGGCATGAAGGTCAGACGGTACGAGGGACGGACCTACCGCGACGCGTTGGCCCAGGTGCGAGATGACCTGGGGCCGGACGCGGTCATCCTCACAACCAAGGAGCTGGCCCGCGGGGGGCTGTTCGGGCTGTTCTCGCGGGGTGCCGTAGAGATCGTCGCGGCCGCGGATCTGCCTCCGGCTACGCTGCCGACCGCCAGCCGGAGAGCGACGGACCGCCTCCCGGGCAAGCCAACGGCCCCCGCCGAGGGGCGCGCCGCGCCTCGGCGTGGGCCCGCCACCTACACGCGCGCCGCCGCCCAGAGCGTCCGGCGGGCCTCCGGCGCCGCGGCCCAGCCCGTGCCCGCGGGCCCGCCGTCGGCGGGCCCGCTCGCGGGCGGGGAAGCCGCAGTCGCGGCCGCTGCCGACCCGGCGACCGCGACGCCCGCGGACGACAGGCTCGACCGGCTCGAGAACACACTCGCGGAGATGAAGGCCACCCTTGATCTGGTGGCTGTGCGCGATAGCGGAACGGCGGCTCTGGTGGAGCGCAACGTCCCGGTTCGGCTGCTGCCCCGGCTGCGACAGCTAACGGCGCGAGGGGTTACCGAGGACTGTGCCGCGGCGCTGCTACGCGGTGTCGCGGACGCGGTCCCGGATGCTAGCGCGGCCGAGTCTGAGATGGACAAGGCCCTGCGCGAGCGGGTCGCCGCCGCCTTCGCGGTGTCGGGCCCTCTGCTGCGGAACAACCAGCGGGGCGCGCGGATCGTCGCCATGATCGGGCCGACGGGTGTAGGGAAGACGACGACGATAGCCAAGCTCGCGGCCCAGCACGCCCTGATGGAGGACAGGCGGGTCGGACTGTTGACCGTCGACACGTACCGGGTCGCGGCGGTCGATCAGCTCCGCACCTTCGCGGACATCATGCGCATACCCGTGAAGGTCGCCAGCACACCCGAAGAGGCTAGGTCCAGGCTGTCCGCGCTCGGCGGCCGCGATCTGGTGCTCGTGGACACGGCGGGCCGCAGCCAGAACGCCGAGCAGAGGGTGCGTGAGCTCGGGGAGCTCATGCAGGCGTTGGAGCCCGACGAGATCCACCTCGTCGTGAGCGCGACGACGAAGGCGGAGGACATGGTCGCCATCGTCCGCGAGTTCGGGAAGCTCGGCGCGAACCGGCTCGTCTTCACCAAGATCGACGAGACGTCTGTCTACGGCCCGCTGTTGACGGCGGCCCACGTCGCGGGACTGCCCGTCTCGTACCTAGCAACCGGGCAGAAGGTGCCCGAGGATCTGGAGGTCGCCGTCACCGAGCGGCTCGTAGACCTGGTCCTCGGGTCTTTGGAGGCCGGCCACCGATGAGCGATCAGGCCGCCGGCCTCAGGGTTCTCGCCGATCGCAAACTCGGCGGGCCGCTGCGAGTAGTGCAGGCTTCCGCCACCAGCCGCGTCATCTGCGTCACGAGCGGCAAGGGCGGCGTCGGCAAGACCAACATCGCGGCCAACCTAGGTATCCTACTCGCGCAGCTCGGGAACCGGGTCCTCTTGCTCGATGCCGACCTCGGCCTGGCCAACCTCGACATGGTCCTGGGGATCACTCCGCGGTGGACGCTGGAGCACCTCGTCCGGGGCGAGATAGCGGACATCCGTGACATCGTGCAGGACGGTCCCGCCGGGGTGAAGCTGATCGCCGGCGGGAGCGGGATCCGCGAACTGGCGAACCTCCCGCCGGCCGGGCTGGACAGGATCCTCGACGGCTTCCTGGGCCTGCAGACGCTGGGTGACCTTCTTATCATGGATACGGGGGCGGGTATCCAAGACAGCGTGCTCGAGTTCGTGCAGTCATCGTCCGAGGTTATCGTGGTCACCACGCCGGAGCCGCCCGCCATGGCGGACGCGTACGCCGTAGTCAAGGTGGTGGCTGCGGGCAACACCGAGGCCAGGCTGAGCTTGGTAGTCAACATGTGCAGGAGCGCCGACGAGGGACTGGCGGTGCTCGACCGGCTGAGCCTGGTAGCGTCCCAGTTCCTTGGCGTCAGGCTTCGCGGGTTGGGCTGGATACCCCGCGACGAGCGCGTTCCAGCCGCCGTGCGCCGCCGGGAGCCGTTTGTTCTGTCGGCGCCGCAAGCCCCGGCCGCGCGGAATCTGGCGCAGATCGCGAGATCGCTGTCCAGATCGAATAGCAGGACCAGGAACCCGTCGCTCGGGCTCGCGGCGGCGGTCGAGAGGTTACGGAGAGCATTCGGCAGGTCGTGACGGGTTGGGTTCGGGCGGCTCGGCAGACAGACGGAAGCACGCACCCGACCATCCGGGCACCGGCGCGCCGGGTCCGTAGGGGATGTGAATGGAGCGCAAGATCCCCAGAGTGTACAAGCTGCCCCGCTGCCTGGGTTGGGGGCTCGGCACGCTGGCCTTCGTCACCAGCTTGTCGATCGACTACCTGCGTCCGCACGAGCCGCCCGCCGACTGGTCACAGGTGTTCGCCAAGGCTCTGGTGTGGGGAGGGCTGTGCGCCTTCTTGTCCGGGATCGTGGGCTACCTCGTGTTCCTGGCCCTCGGCGGTCACAGCCTCTACGCCACTGAGGAAGAGGAGCCGGCGGAGGCGGAGCAGGAGCCCGAGGAGGTCGAAGGAGCCCTGGAGGAGGGCGAGCCCGGGTTGGACGCCACTGCGGTGTCGCCGCAGGGGAGCCTGATCGACCTCGTCAGCGCACCCGAGACTCACGTGCCGGAGTTCACGCCCCACAAGGTACAAGAACCTCCGTCCGAGCTCGAGAACTTCTCCGCTGAGGAGATGGCTCGGGCCGTCCAGGCACAGCTTGCGTCCAGGGAGACCCGGTCGGCACAATAGCGCCGTGGCGCGATCGGGCCGGGCCGGCAAGGAGCCAGTAGAGTAGATGGCCGAACCCCTGCAATCAGGGCTGCGGCGCTACCGCAAGACGATGCCCGAGACCGAGCGCGAGGCGCTCATCCTCGAGTACGCGCATCTTGTGCGGTACGTCGTGGGTCGCATCATGGTCGAGCTCCCGGCGCACGTCGACCGGGACGACCTGGTGAGCCACGGCACTATCGGCCTTATCAAGGCCGTGGACAGGTATGATCCCGGCCGGGGCGTGAAGTTCGAGACGTACGCCATCGCGGTCATCCGGGGGGCGGTGCTCGAGGCGCTCCGCCAAGAGGACTGGGTCCCACGCTCTATAAGGGAGAAGGCCCGGCGGGTGCAGGACGTCGTGACGGCCCTGGAGTCGGAGCACTCGCGCCCACCGACCGACGCCGAGATCGCCGAGGCGCTCGACGTCACGGTGGACGAGTACCAGCGGATACTGGGCGAGATCAGCGTCGTCACGATCACGTCGCTGGAGGGCGCCCTGGACGCCGAGGGCGATGGGGCGCTCCGCCCGGTGGACAGCGCTCTGGAGGATCAGGAGGCGCCGCAACGGGCGTTCGAGGCCGAGGAGCGCAAGGCGATCCTCATGGACGCCGTCGCGACCCTTCCCCAGCGCGAGCAACTCGTGATAGCCTTATACTACCAGGAGGGCCTGACCCTTAAGGAGATAGGGCGCGTCCTCGATGTGACAGAGTCCCGGGTGTGCCAGATCCACACCCAGGCCCTGCTTCGCATGAGAGCCAGACTCGAGCGAGAGCGTGAGACCCTTCTGGGGCGGTAGTTCGGCCTGACTCAAGCGGCCGGCCGTCAGGGCCGAATACCTGGTACAGGCCGTGGCCAGGCGGAGGTGGTAGTATGTCCATCCGGTCGGTAGACATGCAACACACGATCCAACAGACCGCCGCCGCCGAGCGCGTTCAGGCGGTGGACCGCGGCCAGGCCGATCAGCAAGGCCAGCAGTTTGAGCAACAACTGCAGCGCACGCAGCAGGTTCGCCAGACCACGGTCGTCAGGTCGGAGGACTCGTCGGACGCTCGCCGCGTCGAAGCTGACGAGGAAGGCGAGACGGGGAAGCGCCGCCGCAGGCCCCGGAGAAACCGATCTGCTCGCGCCGGCCCGCCGAGCGGCGAGCTTGCGGCCGACGGTCAGGTGCACCTGATCGACGTCCGAGCGTAGCCGGCGCACGAGAGGCCACGAGACCCCCGAATGTCGGAGATCCTCCTAGCGTACCTGATGACCGCCACCGACTCGAGCCACAGCGCGTACCTCGGTACCGTTATGGTGACCGACGCTCGCGGCCTGCCCAAGGAGTTCCGGCACACCGAGCCGATCCGCCCCACGAGGATCCAGCGCGTACTCTACGGGGGGGCCATTGAGCCGTACCTGCGCGCCGACGTGATCGGCTCGTGCCTGCTGAAGGACCTGAAGGCCAAACCCACCGCCGTGATCGTGCGCGAGGAGGCGTTGCTGGCTGTCCATCAGCAGGCCGGGTGTCCGGTGGTGGCTGTCTTCCCAACCAACCTCGAGCCACTCCCCCAGGGCGAGTCGCACCGGTCCATCGACGAGCGGTCGGTCCTCGTACAGCTCGCCGGGGACTCCGGTCCCGTGCGCATCACACTCGCGCGGACCGATCCGTCGCTGCTCGCGGCCGCGCTCGAGACCTTGCTGGAGGCGGCGGAGACGATGGACGTTGTCGAGCCCCTCACCCGCATGGAGGAAGCCGTAGCGCTCCTGTGGACCGAGACCGAGAAGCCGGAGTCGTAGAGCAACTGGCCGAGGCGGTCCGCCGGCTCTTCGGCCGCGTCCCCACACGCGAGCTCGCGGTCTCGTTCGCCGCCGCGCCGACCCGCGGGAACGCTGTAGTGCCTCAGGTGGCATCGAGGGCCGTCGAGGGCGGCATGGCGAGCCCGCGCCTGTCGAGCGTGCCTGTTGCTGCCGCGACGTCGGTGGCGCTGGACACTGTCACGGCGGTCAGCAGCTCGGAAGCGCCGGCGCTCTCACCCTCCAAAGTGACCGTCTTCGACGCCCAACTACCGCGGCTGGCATCGCCATTGGTGGTGGCCGTCAGCCCTCGACCCGCGGCCGCGCGGTCTCGGGCCCTGCCTGTCGAGGTGCCGCGCGCCGTCGCCCGCTGCTACGCGACACCTGTGAGCCGCGCGAGGTGCCACGGCATGGTCGTGCCGCGTGCGAGAGCGGCATCCGTCCGCGTCGTCGCGCCCGGTACCTCGACAAGGTCTGTCGAGGACTCGGCGCGTGCTGCCCGCCTTCCCGTGCGCCGCCGGCGGGTGTCGCTTCCCTCGGTGGCCATGAGGGTGCGGGCCTACCGCGCCTTCCTGGACCAGACCGGGCTGCGGCCCGCCGAGGCCGAGCTGATAGGCGTGTTCGAGCGCGTCCCCGCCGTCCAACCCGAGCGTGTGGCGGTGATCTCCGGTGGTGTCATCCTCATGTTGTGGTATCCTGTCGGCGTTCGGTCCAGTGGCGCCGCTCCGCTCGCGGTCGCTTGCTCACGCACCGATGGGCGGCTCCACGCGGCCTTCCTGTCTTCCGAGGATCTAGCCGAGGGCGGTTCACAGCAGCGTCAATGAACTCGACGCAGACAACCCTGATCGCGCTCGTCGCGGTGAACTTCGCTCTCGGGCTGTACCTCGCGTGGCTGTTCCTCAGGCTTCGTCAGGAGCTGTCCGCGGGCCGGCCTGAGGAGCCCGCGCGAGAGGCTGAGTCCGAAGCGATCGAGGAGCTCCTGGCGCGCGTGGCAGGGGAGATCGAGCAGGCGGCGGGCGAGATGTCGGCCCACTACGCCGATGTCGACGGGCGGCTGGTCGCGTTCGAGGAGAAGCTCCAGTCGATAGCGGGGGATGTTGACTCACTGCGTGCGGAGCTGCGTGCGCGGCCCCGCCCCGTGGAGCCGGATGAGGACGGATCGGACGCCGGTGTACCGGAGGCTGACAGGGCCGGCGGCGGCGCGGCGGAATCGTTCCGCCAGCGCCATGTCGAGGTGGACCGGCTGCTCGCCGAAGGCAAGAGCGTGCCGGAGATCGCCAGGCTTGTGCGAATGTCAGAGGGTGAGGTGGAGCTGGTTGTGGGGCTGCGGAAGCGCCTGAGCCCCCAGCCGGCCGATCCCCGGCCGTGAAACGCGGAACACGTCGCCAGGGACATACGTTGAGGTACGGTATCGAGCACGGAGCTGCCGAAGGAGGAGTTACGTTGTCGCGTGTTGCCATGCTAGGGGCAGCGGCGCTTGCCCTGACCGTGTCGCTTGCCGCAGCCGCGTGCACCGGCTGTGGCAAGGGCAGGAACAACCCGGTGGTCATGACGATCGACGGCAAGAACGTGTCTACCGCGGACTTGCTCAAGTTCTCGGACGCGAGCACGCGCAACGAGGTGGCGCTGGGCGCGCTCCGGCGAGCGCTCGTGGAGCGAGAGGTGGCGAAGCTTGGCATCAAGGTAAGCCAGGCCGACGTCGAGAGCGTGATCGAGGCCGACAAGAAGGCGGTAGGCGGCGATGAGGCCTACCAGAGCCTGCTCGCCAGCAACGGCCGGTCCATGCAAGACGCCATGGACGAGATCCGGCTCATGATCATGCAGCAGCGCATCGCCACGCGCGACGTCGAGATGACCGAGTCTCAGATCAGGGACTGGTACCAGAAGAACCCCACCAGCTTCGGCAAGCCCGCCGAGGCGCAGTTCTGGTTACTCCAGGCCAAGACCAAGCAGCAAGCCGAGGCGGCCATCACCAAAGTCAAGGGGGGCGCGGACTTCAAGACTGTCGCGCAGCAGGACTCCAGCGAGCAGATCATGGAGTACGGTGACAGCGCGTCGTGGCGACAGCTCCCTGCCCCCGGAACTGACCCACTGGTGGACGCCATCATCGCGGCGAAGCCGGGTGAGATGACCCCGCCTGTGCAGGTCCAGTGGAGCCCCGACGCCACCACGCGCTACCGGGTCGCCTACGTGGTCGACAAGAAGGAGGCGAGCCTGCCGGCATTCGAGGAGGTCAGGGCCAAGGCCGAGTTCCTCGCCAAGCTCAGCGACCCGAATGCCGAAAACCCCGACCAGTTGATGCAGCGCCTGATGCTGGAGCACCAGATCGAGGTGCCCAACCCCGACTATGCGGCTCTGGATCAAATGGTCAACTCCGTCAAGCAGCGTAAGGCCGGCGCAGGCTCCGAGGGCATCACCATTCCGCAGGAGGCCCCACCCCCGGGCGAAGGCGGCGGTCCCCCCGATGAGGGCTCCGCAGCCGGCGGGTCTGCTGGCGGGACCGAGGGCACGACCTCCGGCGGCACCGCCCAAGGCTCCAGTTGAGTTCCGGCGCCGTCGACGAGTTTGCGCGCCTCCTCGACATAATGGCGAGGCTGAGGGGCGAGGACGGATGCCCGTGGGACCGTGAGCAGACGGCCTCATCCCTCAGACGCCAGCTCATAGAGGAATGCTACGAGGCCGTGGACGCGATCGACGCCGACCAGCCCGACAGGCTGCGCGACGAGCTCGGCGACCTTATGCTTCACATCGTCTTCCAAGCTCGCATCGGTGAGGAGAGCGGAGCCTTCACGATGCGGGACGTCCTACGTGGCACAAACGTGAAGCTCGTCCGACGCCACCCGCACGTGTTCGGCCTCGCAACGGTGCGGGACTCCGGCGAGGTGGTCGAACAGTGGGACGACATCAAGGCGCTCGAGCGCGCCGAGCGGGGCGAGCGACGAGACTCGGCGATCGACGGCACTCCGAGGGCACTGCCGCAGCTCTTGCGCGCGGAGCTCCTCCAAAGGCGAGCGGCAAAGGTCGGCTTCGACTGGCCCGACGCGACCGGCCCGGCCGAGAAGATAGCGGAGGAAGCTGCCGAGCTCACGCGCTCGCAAGCCGACGTCGAGGAAGAGCTGGGGGACCTGCTGTTCGCGGTCGTGAACCTGGCTCGCTTCCTGAATGTCTCCCCCGAGCTGGCGCTCGGCCGCGCCTGTGCGAAGTTCGAGAGGCGCTTCCGCCGGGTTGAAGCGCTGGCGCACGAGTCGGGGCGACGGCTCTCGGCGATGACGCTCCAGGAGATGGACGAGCTCTGGGAGCGCGCGAAGGCCGAGGAGTAGGGACGCATGGCAGTGCGCCTGAGGCCGGGGGAGGCCCGCGGTTGCGACTCGACAAGTTCCTCAAGGCAGCCGGGATAGTGCGCAGGCGCACGGTCGCCAACGACCTCGCCACAGCCGGTCGCATCTACATCGACGAACGCGTCGCGAAGCCGTCCGCCGAGATAAGGGCGGGGTGCAGGATCCGGATCGACTTCGGGCGGAAGATCGCGACCTACGAGGTGCTGGACGTGCCTCTTCGCGAACCCCGCAGGGACGAAGCGGAGAGATACGTGCGGCTGCTTGATGAACGGATCCGCGAGGACTGGTAAAATGCACCGTCGTTGCGCCGAGCGCACCCACGTAGGGCGACCACCTGAAGCGAGCTTGGCCTAGTTTCGGAGAGCACCCGCCGCGGCCCGGGAGAGGGTCGCGTTGCGCGGGAGGACGAGAGCAGAGCCCGGTCTGCCGGGCGAAGGGACGAAGGGAAATCGATGCCTGAGAAGCGTGTCTGGCTGTTCAAAGAGGGCAACAAGGACCTGCGCGATCTGCTGGGCGGCAAGGGTGCCAACCTCGCCGAGATGACCCGCGCCGGGCTGCCTGTGCCCTACGGCTTCATCATCACCACGAAGGCCTGCAATGAGTTCGTCGAGGGCGGCAAGAAGCTCCCCGAGGGGCTCATGGACGAGGCGCGCAAGGCACTCAGATCTGTCGAGAAAAGCTCAGGCAAGAGCTTCGGCGATCCGGGCAACCCGCTTCTGGTCTCCGTCCGCTCCGGCGCCAAGTTCTCGATGCCGGGCATGATGGAGACGATACTGAACCTCGGTCTCAACGATGAGGTGGTCGAGGGGCTCGCGGAGCTCACCGGCAACGCGCGTTTCGCGTACGACTGCTACCGCCGCTTCATCATGATGTTCTCCGACGTAGTCATGGGGACCGGCAAGGACCCGTACGACGACGAGCTCCACAGGATCAAGGAGCGCATCGGCGTGCGGAACGACTACGAGGTGCCGGCCGGGGAGCTCAAGAAGCTCGTCGCCACGTCGAAGGCCATCTACAAGAAGCTCGTCAAGGCCGACTTCCCCCAGGAACCCTTCGTGCAGCTTGAGGCCGCCATCTGCGCGGTCTTCGACTCGTGGGACGCGCCACGCGCACGGGTCTACCGCGACAGTGAGAGCATCCCGCACAGCCTCGGCACCGCGGTCAGCGTCCAGATGATGGTCTTCGGCAACATGGGCGATGACAGCGGAACCGGCGTCGCGTTCACGCGCGACCCGGCGACGGGCGAGCACATCATCTTCGCCGAGTTCCTGCCGAATGCCCAGGGCGAGGATGTCGTGTCCGGCATGCGGACGCCGCTCGACATTGCCGCCATGAAGAAGAAATGGCCCCCCATCTACCAGCAGTTCGCGGCCATCTGCCGTCAGATCGAGATTCACTATCGCGAGATGCAGGACTGTGAGTTCACGGTCGAGCGTGGCAAGCTCTGGATGCTGCAGACCCGCGCCGGGAAGCGCACGGCGCAGGCGGCCGTGAAGATAGCCGTGGATATGGCGAATGCGAAACTGATAACCCGCGAGGAAGCTCTGCTCCGGGTGCCGCCCGAGACCCTGGACCAGCTCCTCCACAAGCGGGTCGATGAGAAGGAGCTCAAGAGGCAGGGGATCAAGGTCGTCGCGGTCGGGCTCAATGCCAGCCCCGGCGCGGCTTCCGGGATCGCCGTGTTCGACGCCGACACCGCCGCGGAGCTCGGCGGCGCGGGCAAGGGAGTCATCCTGTGCCGCATCGAGACCACTCCGGACGACGTCCACGGCTTCCTGAAGTCGAAGGCCGTCGTCACTTCACGCGGCGGCAAGACCTCCCACGCCGCGGTCGTTGCGCGCGGCAAGGGCATCCCGTGCGTTGCCGGCTGCGAGGACCTCAAGATGGATCTCGAGGGCAAGCAGTTCACCGGCCCGAACGGCCAGGTCGTCAAAGAGGGCGACTTCATCACGGTCGACGGCAGCACCGGTTCGGTCTACATCGGCTCCGTGCCGCTGGTGGACCCGGAGCTGACGGCTGACTTCGAGACCTTCCTCTCCTGGGCCGACAAGACCCGGAGGCTCGGGGTTCGCGCGAACGCCGACGAGCCCGTGGATGCCGCGAACGCGGTGAAGCTGGGCGCCCAGGGCATCGGCCTGTGCCGCACCGAGCACATGTTTATGGCTCCGGACCGACTGCCCGCCGTGCGTCGGATGATCCTCGCCGACGATGACAAGACGACCGACGCGGCGCTAGCCGAGCTGCTTCCGATGCAGCGCGAGGACTTCATCGGCATCTTCGAGGCGATGAACGGGCGCCCGGTCACCATTCGCCTGCTCGATCCGCCTCTGCACGAGTTCCTACCGCCGAAGGAGGAACTGCTCGTCGAGCTCACCGAGCTGCGTGCGACGGGCAAGAAGAAGGCGCGTCAGAAGGAGCTCGCAGAGCTGCTGCAGCGCGTTGAGCAGCTCGAGGAAGCCAACCCGATGCTCGGCCTGCGCGGCTGCCGACTCGGGCTGACCCGTCCGAAGATCAACGAGATGCAGGTGCGCGCCATCATCGAGGCCGCCTGCGACCTCAAGAAGCGCGGCGAGAAGGTCGTCCCCGAGATCATGATCCCGCTCGTGGGCCTCGTTGCCGAGCTCCGCGCGGTGCAGACACAGCTCGAGGCGGTCGCGAAACAGGTCATGAAGGAGAGGGGCGTCAAGGTCGCCTACAGCTTCGGCACGATGATCGAGGTCCCGCGCGCGGCCCTGACCTCCGGTGAGATCGCCGAGTACGCGCAGTTCTTCAGCTTCGGGACGAACGACCTGACGCAGATGACGTTCGGGTACAGCCGCGACGACGCGGAGGGCAAGTTCATCGCCGACTACCTGGAGAAGGGCATCCTCGATGAGTCGCCGTTCAACTCCATCGACGAGGCCGGCGTGGGACGCTTGATGGCGATGTCCGTCGAGGAGGGCCGGGCGACTCGTCCGAAGCTGAAGTGCGGCATCTGCGGCGAGCACGGCGGGGATCCGAAGTCGATCGCGTTCTGCCACAAGATTGGGCTGGACTACGTCTCCTGCTCGCCGTTCCGCGTTCCGATCGCGCGTCTGGCGGCAGGCCAGGCGGCCATCGAGACCAAGGTGGAACGCGACAGGTAGTGTGCGCGCAGGCACGATCAAGAGACGCGAGGGCTGGATGAGCCGCAGGGCTTCGCCCAGCCCTCGTTCGCGTACTGGGTGGGGGCTTCCGGCAGGCGACGGGCTTCAGCCCATTGCCCGTTTCCTGCCCAAACGCCCCCTTCAGCGTGTCCATGGAGCGCTGCACGCTGACGGTTGGGTCGTCGCTCTCCGCGTACTCCATGTTCATGTAGCGGCGGTGACCCACGCGCTCCAGCACCCGCCGCCTGGCGCCTGTAGGCACACCGTCGGCTCGGCCGGACGCCCTTCCCAACGGGCGAGGGCATCCTACGCGGAGCCGCGAAAAGGCTCCACTCGGTTATTGGCCTTGTGTGTCCGTAGTGCTAGGAGGGCCTCGAGTGAGCACGTCGTCGCCGACAAGCTCAGCAGAGGGCCGGCGCTCGGCGAGGTCTAGAGGGGCAGGTGCGGAGAGCACTGGGCGTTCGCGTGCCGGGCCCGCGGCCGCCCCTAGCCCTGAGGAGCTGGAGCGCTGTCGCCGCGCAACATGGGCGTACGCGTACGCCGCGCTTGGGGACCGGGAGGCTGCCGCGGACCTCACTCAAGAGGCCCTACTGCTCGCGCTGTCCAGACAGGGCGAACTGCGGGATCCGTCCCGGTTCCCCTCCTACGTCAGGCGCACCATCGAGAACCTCTGCAAGAACCACCTGCGCGACCGCAAGGACGAGGTGTCACTTGAGCTGCTGGGCGACCCGGGCGACCACCCAATGAGCCTATGGGTTCCGTCCGCGGAACAGGATGCCTTGGAGCGCGACAGGGAGCGTCGCGTCGACGCCGCCATCGCGCACCTGCCGCTTCTGTACCAAGAGGTGTTCGCGCTTCGCTACCTGCAGGGCCGCCACTACACGGAGATGAGCGAGGCGCTGGCAGTCCACCTTGAGACGCTGAGGACGCGGCTGCAGAAGGCCAGGCGCCTCTTCATCGGCAACCTGGCCTCGGTCGAGAGCCGGGGCAGGCAACTGCCGCTGGGCTGCGAGCAGTGCCGGGAGCTGTTCCCGCTCTTCCTGGATGGCTGCCCGACGTACGCCGAGGTGCGCAGGATCCACCAGCACCTGGACGAGTGCCGGCCTTGCAGCGACGAACTTGACAGCGTGTGTATGGCACTGCGTCAGACGGACAAGGCTCACGACTTCCGCGAGTGCGATGACTGGATTGGGTATGAGAGCACACCGCGCGTGTACCACAGACTGTGGGCCCGGGTCGCGAGCAAGCTCGACACCTACGTGCAGCACCCCAGAGCCGCCCTGCGCGTCGTGAGGGCCTTCGGCGTCGCCGGGTGCCCGGCTGATCGCCTTGACCGGTTCGTGTCGGTCGCGCAGGCGTGCGTCGCCGCCCACCCGGACGACCTGGTGGCCTACGGGCTGCTGGGAGAGTCGCTCCGAAGGAAGGGCGACTTCGATGCGGCCTTGGTGGTTTTTGAGAAGCAGCTGGCCCTCGCGAGCGCGATCGGCGGGCTCGCGGGCGTGGGCGCGCGAGCCGATGCCATCCACTCGCAGCACTACACGGTCTCCATGATGGGGGAAGAGGCCTACTGGCTGGGCAAGACCGGAGAGGCAAGGGCCCTGCACCGACGGTCCGCGGACTTGGCCCTGGAGTCGCTTCACCTCGGACACCACCTCTACGGGCAGGGGAAGAACCTTGGCCTCTCCCTGGCGCATCTTGAGCGTACAGAGGAGGCCCTGCGGGAGGCGGAGCGGTACGGCGCAAGGACGCCCACTCGGCGCAAGGCGCGGGCGCTGAGCATGCTCGCCAACACGTGCTTTCTGCTGGGCTACACAGACAAGGCCATCGAGTACCAGCGCCACTCAGTGGCTCAGTGGCCTCTGAGCCAGAACGAGACTCGGGCGATGGCGAAGTTCCAAGCGGCGTTGGGGCACCATGGGGAGGCCGAGTTCTGGCGCCGGCGATACGAGGCACTGCGCAGGGACAGACCCCCGCCATAGGGCCGAGGGGAGGCAAGAGCGGCCCGAGAGGGTGGCACCCCTCTCGGACCGGAGGCCAGGGACAGGAAGGAAGCCCGGGAAGAGCGCCCTTTCGCGTCACGGCCATTCGCATTGCAGGGGGGTGAGCAAGCCAGAGCAAGCGTGCCTGGATGCGGACAGGCAGACCCGGTTGGGGACGGCACCGCGGAACGCCCAGGAGGGCGCGCCGGGTCGGGCTCTCGCTGCCGTCGTGAGTGGCCTGTCAGGCGCCCATGCTACCCGGCGACCCGGGCCGCACGATGCGCGGGCGACGAGCAGGAGATGCTGCCGTTCCGCACCACGAGTGCTGCCGAACGCCGGTCCCGACGTGCCAGATGGCCGCCTGACAGCCGATAGGCAGGGGCTGTCGCCGTAGTGGGGCCGCACAGCGACCTTGGTGCCGCGCCAAGCCCGATGCCTCGAGCGTGGTCGCGCAAGGGATAGAGAGAAGAGTCTTGGATGCGGCGTTCCATGTGCTTCGTCGGGGGTGTGATCGCACCGGTGCTTGCGCTCTGCCTGGCCGTCGCCGGATGCGATGACGAGTGGGAGCCAGGGGTCGACGGCCCTGCGGTCGAGGACTACTGGGAGGCGCGCGACGCAGTAGACAACCGCATCGATGACGGCGCCGTCGATGCCGCCTGCGACGCCCTCCAGCGGGGCGACGCCTTGGGCACGGTCACCTACGGCTCGCAGGTCGTCCAGGGGATCGCGGGCGCCGCGACGGTCTCGGGCGAATGGACCAAGTACCACCAGGAGAGCACCGACAGAGTCTACGACAGCCAGGTGCTCGGCCTAGTCATCAGCTTCACCAACCACAAGATGATGCCCTATAGCAACCGGACGCTCTTGATCAGCGGAGTCGTCGACTACGTCACCTCCTCCTCTTCGACGCGGACTGATGAGGGCTACTTGTCCAGCCGCAGCGTCACTGCGAGCCAGAGCGGCGTCAGCCTGGACGTGGTGGACCCGGGAGGCGAGCACACGCTGACGGACACCGTGACGTTCTCCGCGACCTTTTGGGGGTGATGGCCTCCTCACCGGCAGGGCGACTACGGCGAACGGAACGTCGGGCTTCTGAGCCAGCACGCACCTGCGGGCCTGCGGGAGTGCTGCCTCGACAGCCCTCCCGCGGGCCCGCTACCGGAACGCCGATATCAGCGCCTCCATGAACCGCGGAACGCCGACGGCCGGGTCCTCGGACTCCTCGTACTCCATGTTGATGAAGCCGCGGTAGCCCCCGTCCTCCAGCACGCGCCGGACGAGCGGCCAGTCCACGAGCCGCTTCTCGATCCCCGTGTGGTAGCTCAGCTTCGCGTGGACTGTGACGACGTGCGGGGCGGTCTGCGGGAACTCCGTTCGCGGGTCGCGGTAGTTGCCGGTATCGAGGTTGATGCCGAACCAAGGATGCGGACCGATGGCCCGGACGACCCGATCGACCTGCTCCGCGGATGCCGTGATTCCGCCGTGGTTCTCGAGTGCGACGACCACGCCGTGCCGCTCGGCAAGCGGCAGCAGCGACTCGATAGCCGCGATGCAACGCGCGCGTGCCGCATCCTCGGTGTCGCCTTCGCGCACGCCGCCGGCGAACACGCGCATCACTGGCGCGCCCAGTGTCTCCGAGTGGCCCAGCCACTCGCGGGCCTGGGCGATGTCGGCCTCGCGCCTCTCAGCGTCGGGCTGGCAGAAGTCCGTGCCGATCGCCGTGCCTGACACCTCCAGTCCGCGCAGGAAGCACGCGCGCTTCATGCCGACCAGCGTGGACGGCTCGGTGTCCTGGAAGTAGTACGCGGTCAGCTCGACGCCCTCGAACTCGAGCGCCACACATGCGTCGAGGAACTGCTCGTAGGTCATCTCGCCGGTCGTCAGCTTGTCCCTGTATGAGTACCCGCAGCAGCCTAGCTTCATCGCGCTGCCTCCCTATCGTCGGTTCCTACGGTAGTTGCGCACCGGGCGGCGCCGACTCCTGCCGCGGAGGACGCCGCGCCGGACGCAGGGAACGCCAGAACAGAGGTGTTGCCGATGACGACCGTGGCCGTCGTGGCCCCGTCCTGCAAGGCCGGGGATGATGATCTGCGAGGGGGGATCGCCGTCCTGGAAGAGGAGGGCTTCCGCGTCACGGTGGGTCCCAGGAGCTTCGAGGACCGCCCACATACGCCTGAGGAGGACGCCCTCCGCGCCCGCGAGCTCGAGGACGCGATGCTGGATCCCAAGGTGGACGCCATCCTGTGCGCTCGTGGCGGCTACGGCGTCGCCCGGCTCCTCGACTTCGTCAACTGGGACCGCGTGGCAGGCTGCGACAAGCGCTTCGTCGGCTACAGCGACATCACGACGCTCCACGGCATCCTCGCGCAGAGGTGCCCCGGCGTGTCGCGCGCGTACGGACCGATGGCCGCCAGCGGGATGGTGCGGTCGCGCAGCCCGAGGGCCGGGCAGCTTCACCGGTTCCTGCGCGGTGAGGTGCTCGGCGACATCCTTGGCGAGGTGGCGCCGGGGGAGGCGAGGGTGCTCCGCCCCGGCCGCGCCGAGGGCACTGTCGCGGGGGGGTGCCTCTGCCTCGTCGTGTCCACCATCGGCACACCGTACCAAATCGATACCGCAGGCAAGATCCTGATCCTGGAGGACATCAACGAGGAGAGCCGACGTGTCGACCGCTACCTGACGCAGCTCTTCCACGCCGGGATGCTCACATCGGCCGCCGCTGTAGTGTGCGGGCAGACGTTCTGCCGCACCGATGAGGAGGACCCGATGGCCACCCAGGACGAGATCCTGCGGCGGTACCTCGACCCCCTCGACGTGCCGGTCGTCATGGACGTTCCCATCGGGCATGTCGACGAGCTGCTGACCATCCCGCTCGATCGTCCGGCGGCGCTCGAGGCCGGGCCGGACGGCGCCGTGTTCCGGTTTGGGTAGAGAGGGGCTGCGAACAAGGAGGATGCATGCGGTTGCCGGTAGCGGATCGTGCGGGAGCGGCGGCGGGGTCAAGGCTCGGCGGCAACAACCGGATCGCGCTGTCTCCCGGGACGCGCAGGCCCGTAGGGCAGCAAGGGCAAAGGCCCCGGCGCGAGCTGGAGCCATGCGGTTGGTGTCTGCCGCGAGCCCCAAAGCGGCGGCAGGCCGGCGGCGCAAGAGACTGTCGCCCCGGGTGGGGCCTCTCTTTGGGGCGCAGAGCCCGGAACTCTCATCTAGCGCCCCCTGACGGGGGCTCACAGGCAAGTGGTACCCGCTCGCTCCAGTCGTGGCTTTCCCGCGCTGGAGGCGGAACCTGAGCGGTCACGGAACGGAGCTTGCTGCGCGACTCGCGAAAGCTACTGAGGGAGGCGATGTCAGGGATGGGACAGAGGCTCGAAGGCTTGGAATGGAAGTGCGCGTGGACGAGCCACATCGGCTGCATGCGCGGTTGCATGGAGTACCTTGGGCTGGGTGTGTCGGAGGCCTGGGCGTTCGGTGGCACGGGCCACGCCTTCGTCATCAACACCCACCCGGAGCTGTGTCCCAGCGGGCCCACGGCATGGGCGACCTACATGCTGCATGAGCTCGCGCCGAACATCGGTTGCGCGCAGACCATCGTCCACGGCGACAAGGGTCAGGGAGACCTGTTTGCTGGCGCGCAGAAGGAAGCCTGGGACAAGGTGCGTGAGGCGATCGACGCCGGCGTCCCATGCTACGGTTGGGAGCTCGACATCCCCGAGTTCTACGTCATCAACGGTTACGATGACGTGGGGTACCTGTATTCGGGACCCAGCCCAGCGGGGAACACCGGTCCAAAGCCATGGCGGGAGCTGGGCGACTCGGGGATCGGCTGCCTCGAAGTCTACAAGGTGGAGGCGTGTGACCCGGCGCCGGATGGTGTCGTTGTCAAACAGGCGATCGCGAAGGCGCTGAGGCACGCCGAGGCCCCACCGGAGTGGGTCTACCCGCAGTATCGCTCGGGCCCAAAGGCGTTTGAAGCGTGGGCGGATGCGCTTGCCGAGGGCAAGGCGGCCCGCTTCGGCCTCGGCTACAACGCCGCCGTCTGGGAGGAGTGCCGACGGAACGCGGTGGCGTTCCTACGTGAGGCCCGACAGCGCCTCGCAGGTCGCTCCAACGGGCTGTTCGGTCGGGCGATCGAGCACTACACCGCCGTGCACTCGAAGCTCAAGGCGCTTGTCACCGCGTACCCGTTCGACGGCAAGGCAGGCGCTGAGGAGGTCCAAAGCCAGGAGGGAGCCGAGCTCATGCGGGCCGCCGCAGAGGCCGAGGCACAGGGCCTGGAGGCCCTCCGGCAGTTGGCGGCGGCGTTGTAGGACGCCACGGCGGTGCTGCTGGTGGGCCGGTTGGGGACCCGGCGCTACGCGCCGCTCCATGCGGCCCGTCCGGGGTCGCTCGCGCGCCGCGCCACGGCCCACGCTATCGCTATGGACACGACGAGAATGCCCGTGAGGACCGCGGAGCCCTCGGGTCCGAATGCGCCGCCTGTGACGAAGTCCGGGCCGGAGAGGCGGGTATCGACGAGGCGGCCAAAGTCCTCGATCCCGCTCACGGGCAGGCCGAGCACTGGGCCCATGGTCATGTTCCACGCGAAGTGGGCGCCTGCCGCGAACCACAGGCGGTCGGTGGCAACGACCGTGAGCGCGAAGAACACGCCCACCAGGATGATGTTGGTCAGCCCGACCCACGTGAAGCTCGGGTTCGCGGCGTGCAGAGCACCGAACACCACTGACGGCACGAGCACGGCCCCGACGGCTCGCCACTGGTCGTGGAAGGCTCGGTACAGATAGCCCCGGAACGCGATCTCCTCACAGAACGCTGCAGCCGCGATGACCGGCGAGAGCCCCGCGCACAGCGACCAGGTTGGGTGTCGGGCCCGCTCCATGCTCACGTAGCCGTGAGCTGCCAAGATCGCACAGAAGACGGCAACGATCCCCACACCGGCGGCGCAGCCGAGCAGCGCATCGAGCGCCGAGCGACGCGACAGAGGCGTGCCTACCGACGAGGCTGGCTGCCTGTCAACCCAGCTGCGGAAGGCGTAGGTGAGGGCGATGAGGGCGGCTGAGACCGAGATCGTCGTCGCCAGATCGAGCTCCGGGGCCGACTCGGCGGGCCCGCCGAGCAACCTGTCGGCCCCCACAGCCAGCCAGCCTGCACAACCTCCGGCCCAGCACGCCGTCAGCCCGTACAGCACGACACGCGCAGACGGGCGTATGGTCGGCCGCATCCGGCCACTCTCGTCGGGACCGTACGCCCAACGCACGTACAGGTATGCGCCCAGCAGTGGGAGGCAGAGCACAGCAAAGGGCCATGCTATCGCGCTGAAGCGGGTGGACCTCTCCATGGCATCGGCACCCACGGTCGCCACGAGGACCACCGTGACTGTGCCGATGATCACGTAACCCCAGAAGACCTCACCCAAGCCGTTCCCTCCGTGTTGCCGGGGCTACATGGTCTACTCCGGCCCCGACCCCGGGTACTTGCGCTCGTAGAGCACCCTGAACGCTACGCCGGTCGACGCGGCGGAGATCGGCAGCGTAAAGAGAGTCAGCACAGACCCAGCGCCGATGAGAGCCCAGGTGATGCCTCTCGTCGGGTCGCCGATGATGAAGCCCACCGCGGCCAGCGCCGGGCCGATGCCCGCAAGCGCGATGTCAATCGCCGACATGGCGAGCAGGCCGGGCTGCGCGGGCGCCGTCAGGTCCCAGCTCTCCCTGAACGCGGGGAAGAGCTCCGTATCGGTCGTGTCGATCAGATGAGTCACGAACTTCAGTCGCGTCGCTACGTAAATTGTGGGCACAAACGTGAGCACAAGAGCCGCAACGCTGAGCGCGACACTAGCCGACGCTGTGCCCACCGTGGTAACGATAACGAATGCGGGCGCCCATACAAGGGCCTTCCCGAATGCCGCACCGGCGGTCAGCCCCCAGTCGTCGAAGCCGGCCCATAGGTCGCCCATACCCGGTGGGTCGGTCCCGAATAGCCGTGTATCCGCCAGCATGACGCCCACAAGGACGTAGCCGGCGAAGATGATCAGGCCAACCACCGCGAACAGCGCCAGCACCAACATCGCCACCGGCGCGGCAATGGCCCCGATCCCCGGCAGGAAGCCCAGCGCTGCCTCGAGGAGGTAGAGGGAGGCCCACATCCCGATCACGATACCCAGGAACGCCATCGTTATGATCCCGGCGTCGCCGGCCGCCCGCGAAAGCGACGCGATGCCGATGCGCAGGCACGACAGCGCTGAGAGGGGACGAGTGAGGGCCACTCCGTCCGGACCGACGCGGACGGACTCATCCGCCTCGGGGAATGGGTTGGGGGGTATGACCAGCGCCGGTCCGTAGCGCTTGGGCTTGCCGGGCTCATCGAGAAGCGGGACCCAGCCACCCTCGGGTACCTCCTCGGTCCGCGCAGGCGCCTTGGGCTCCTCGATGGCCTCCTGCGCGCGCCGCAGCTCGGGATCGACCGCGAGCGCCGCCCGGAACGCCTCCTCGGCCGCCTTCGCGTCACCCCGCAGGCTGGCGGCGACTCCGAGGTTGTAGTGCGCCAGTGCGTCCGACGGATCGAGCTCGACAGCGCGCTGCAGCATCGGCCTCGCCCGCACCTGCTGGTTCAGCATCAACAGGCACACGCCCAGCAGGTGATGGGCATACGCGAACTGCGGATCCAGCCTCACAAGCTGGTGGAGGACATCGTAGGCGTCCTCCGTCTTGCCGCGCCTCATGCTGGTGGCCGCTCGCGCAGCCCGTCTCTTTGCGTCATCGTCCGGCAATCGCAACACCCCAATCCCTTGTGGCACGGGCCTCCGCGCCCGTGGGTCTCGGGCCCACCGGCCGAGACGCCGGTGCCACTGGTGTGGCCGACCTGCTGCCTCCCACGACGCTCGATGCGAGGTGGAAGTTACGCCCCCGCCGACGGGCGGCATTCCGATTGCGCCGTCTGCCCGAGGCGAGCATAATGGCCTTGCCCGGTCACCGTGCTCTTCGCTGACCGAGGCCCGCCGCTCGACACGGAGCACCGCATGTCGCCATGCCCCGAAGAGCAACTCGGATCCTCCCCGGAGGCCGTAGCGCCGACTCCCCCGCTGGACTCGGATATCCCTCGGGAGTGGTGGGACGAATTCGAGGCTGCGGCGCGCCGACCCTTGGCCGTGCGCATACGGTACTCGTTCATCCACACCTACAAACCCGTGCTGGACGACGCGCGCTTCCGCGCATTCGACACCATGGAGGAGTACCGCCAGTGGTGCGAAGCGAACCTCCCCGAGTGGCTGGGCTATGGGCGCCTTTGACTACCGCCAGGCCGAGGAGATACGGGAGGCCTTCGCGCGCCAAGGCGTGCGCTACCTCTTCATCGGCAGGTCCGGGGCCATTCTACTCGGGTTCGCTGACACGACCCAGGATGTAGACCTGTTCGTAGAGCGGTCTGAGCACAACGGGCGCGCCGTCGTGGGGGCGCTCAGGGCACTGGGTTTCACACTCACCGAGGCCGAAGCCGGGGCCATCGTGCATGGGAAGGACTTCATCCAGCTCCGCAACGGTCCCTTCGACGTGGACCTGGTCTTCGCGCCGGACGGCATCGAGACGTTCGAGGGAGCGTGGTCGCGGCGCGTCGAGGTCGAGGGGTTCCCTGTCTGCCACCTCGACGACATCATCGCCAGCAAGCAGGCCACCGGCCGCCAGAAAGACCTCGAGTCTCTCCCCCGCCTCCGGGCGTTCCGCGAGTACTTGCGGCGGCACGGCTGACTCCACGGGTCGATCGCCCGCGCTCTGTCAGGCCATGGGTCAGTGGGAATGAACCGGGCCGGCTACCTTAGTGTATCCCTCAGCCCTTCATCCCCGTCAGCGTGATGCCCTGGATGAAGGTCCTCTGTGTAAAGAAGAACAGCATGATGATCGGCACGGTCATCACCGTTGATACGGCCATCAGCATCCCCGGGAAGGAGCCGTACTGGCTGGAGAAGCTCGCGATGCCAAGTGACAGGGTGTACATGCGCTCATCGGACAGGTAGATCAGCGGCCCGAGGTAGTCGTTCCACGCGCCGAGGAACGCGAAGAGCCCCACGGTGGCGAGCGCCGGCTTGCTGAGCGGGAGGACGATGCGCCAGTAGATGCCCAGCTCCCCGCAACCCTCCAGCTTAGCCGCGTCGGTAAGGTCCTGCGGAATGCTGAGGAAGAACTGCCTGAGTAGGAACACGAAGAACCCCGGCGCGAGGAAGCTGGGGAGGATAAGGGGCCAGTACGTGTTCACCATGTGCAGCTTCGCCCAGACCACGAACAGGGGCACCATTGTCACCTGCGGCGGGATCATCATCGTCGCGAGGATCGCGTAGAACAGCCACTTGCGACCGCGCCAGTCGATCCGCGCGAGCCCATAGGACACCAGCGAGCACGACAGCACGCACCCGATCGCAGAGGAGATGCAGATGATGAGGGTGTTTGTGAGCTGCCGGCCGAACTTGATGAAGCGCAGGCCCTCCGGGTAGTTCCGCCAGTTGAGGCCGAAGCGGCGCTCGGCCTCGAGCCCGTAGAACTCCCTCGTCGCCACCGCGCCCACCGAGCCGTCCGCCAGCACCGACCTAACGGTCGCCTGGCTCGTCTCCTTGTCGCGCTCCACGACGGCGAAGCGCTCTCCGTTCGGAGCGCGGTACACGGGAAGCTGAACGCCGTCGGCATCCACGGTGACGGGCATGAGCGGGAGCCACTCGGGCGGGGTCTTGAAGATCTGCGCGTCCGTCTTGACGGACGATGTCATCAGCCAGAGGAATGGCATGATGAACACGGCCGAGAAGAAGACGAGCATAGCCTGAGTCAGCACGCGCTGCCAAAGGGGCCGGGGGACGGCTTGTGACTCGTCGGTCATGCCGCGCCCCCCTCACCCGACTCGTAGTATACGAACCTCGCGGAGGACTTGAACACCGCGATCGTGGCCAGCACCACGAGCACGAACAGCACCCACGCCATCGCGCAGGCATAGCCCATCTTGAAGTCGGAGAAGGCGCGATGGAACAGGTTCAGCGCGTAGAACATCGTGGAGTCGGCCGGCCCGCCGGTCCCGTTGGTCATCACCATCGCCGGCGTGAAGAACTGGAACGATCCGATGAGGCCCATGACGAGCGCGAACAGGACGTAGGGCGACATGTACGGCACCGTGATGGCTCTGACCTTCTGCCACGCCGAGGCGCCGTCGACCTCGGCGGCCTCGTATAGGTCCTTCGGCACTCCCTGTAGGCCCGCGAGGAAGATCACGACCGTGTTGCCGACTCCCCAGACCGACCACAGCACGATGGTGGGCTTCGCCCAGGCGGGGTCGGAGAGCCACCCGGGCGGGTTGGCCACACCGGGGACGTGTCGCAGGATCGCGTTGACCGCGCCCGACTGCGGATTGAAGAGCCAGATCCACAACACCGCGCTGGCGACCATCGGCACGATAGAGGGAACGTAGAAGGTCGTCCTGTAGACCGTCATCCCGCGGACCTTCACGTTGAGCAGCAAGGCGAGCAAGAACGCGACGACGATGCCTATGGGCACCGCGAGTGCGGCGAAGTAGACCGTGTTCCAGAGCGACCGGAAGAACAGCTCGTCGGTCGCGAGCCGCTCGTAGTTGCCGGTGCCGATCCACATGGGTGGCTTCAGGACGGAGTAGTTGCAGAAGCTGTAGTAGAGCGACGCTGCGACCGGATACACCGTCAGCGCCGCCAAGCCGACAAGCGCCGGCAGGCAGAAGAGGAGGCCGCTCAGCGTGTTGCTCGAGCGCTTGGCGCGTGCACGCTTGACCACTTGCGCGGCTGCGGCCACCTACCCGCTACCCTTCAGGATGAGGTCCAGCTCGCGTTGGGTGTTCCGGGACGCCTGCGCGAGCGCGCGCTTGGCAACCCACCAGCGCCGCAGCTCGTCGGCACTAAGCGGTGGCGCGACGTAGCCTTGTGCCCCCTCGGGCGGGTCAGGCGCGTCAGTGACGGCGAGGACGCAAGCGCCCAGCCCCGGGTCAATGGGGCCCGCGTCGCCGGCCATGTCCACCACGGTCATGTCGGCGCTCGCGGGGTCGTCCGTCACCGCCACACCGAGCTGCTCGAGCCCGTGTCTCAGCTCCCCGGACCAGCTCGGCTCCGAGCCGCTCGGACAGACGAGCGCGATGCTCTTCGGCGGCGGGATTCTGCCAAAGCGCGCCGCGTCGACCGCGCGGTCCATCTCGCGCATGAAATACGCTTGGCTGGGCATCACCGGCCGCTGGTGCTTGCAGGCCTCTATGATGTCGAGGAACGCCTTGTAGTATGGCTTGTCCTTCAGGCCCTCGAAGCACGGGGCGTTCCGCACACCGGGGAATAGGCCCGCTTCCTGCCACACCGCGGACGTGCCTTCCGGATCGTGGCACATCCACCGCATGAGTTCGAACGCCTCGTCGGGATGTGGCGAGCCGCGCGGGATCGCGACGCACCAGCCGCCCACCCAGGACGACCGCTGTTCCCCACCGACCGCCGGCGCGGGTATGAACGTGACGCCCCAGTCGAGGTCGGGCGCGTACTTGCCTATATCGACGATCCCGCCGATATGCAGGCAGCGCATCGCCATCTTGCCGGTGTAGAACGGATCTTGCTCCTGGGTACCGAAACCAGCCTCGAGCGCGCTGATCTTGCGGACGTCGAACTTGTCGCAATAGCTTATCATCCACGCGAGCGCGCGGACCACCCTTGGATCGTCGGCGGTGACGCGGCTAGCGTCATAGTTGAAGAAGTCGCCTCCGAACGCCCAGCCCCACGTGAACATCGAGTTGGCCGAGCCGTACTGCGCCCACGGGACGAAGCCTATCGTCCTGAGCTCGCCGTCTTCGGCGCGGTCGGTGAGCACCTCCGCGACCTTGTCAAGTTCCTCGATCGTGCCGGGCGGCTTGTTCGGGTCGAGCCCGGCTTCGCGAAAGCGGTCCTTGTTCCAGACGAACCCGAAGTTCGGGTCCGCGCAATAGGTCAGCGCCCACGTGTGGCCGCGGTAGGCGCACTGCCCCCAGCACGGTGCGAAGTAGTCGTCCTCCCGGACTCCGGCCGCGTCCAGCCACGAGTCCAGTGCTTCAAGGGCTCCCCATTCGGCCCACGGAGCGACCTGAGGCCCGTCGACGAACACAACGTCCGGGGGGGCCTCGGCCGCCACCGCCGTGAAGAACTTCTGGCTCGTCGCGAGGTCGTTGCGGGTGAAGACCGGCCGGACCGCGATACTGGGGTGCGCCGCCTCGAAGCGCTTAATGATGTTGTCTATCGCCTTCGCTTGCTCGCCGCCCCACACGTGCCAGAGGACGAGGGTGACCTTGCCCTCGCCCGCGCGCTGCCGCGCTCGGCAGCCCGACTGCAGAGCCGGCAGCGTGGCTACGGTCGCGATGAGCAAGCACAGTAGGAGTGTGACGCGCGCGGCGCGCCTGCGCCCGTTCATGGTGGGTGACTTCGGGGCAGGGCAGGGGAGTCCCTGCGCGCGACCGGGCGGTCCCGTAGAGGCGCTGCCTGCCGCGCACTCAGAGCAACGCCCCTACGGCTTACCCAGCGTTCCTCACCGCCCCGGGGTCGTCGCGCCGCCAGCCGGGGGAGGCGCGGCAAGTGTGTCTGACCCTGTCGTGATTCGCGGCGCCATGAGCCTTGCACCTGTGAGGGTAATGGCGTTGATGCCTGTCTCGGCGTCTGTCACGATTCGCGGCGTCACCACGATGATCGTCTCCACCGGGTCGCCCGGGACAGCGTTGCCCTGCGCGTCGAAGCTCTGCTTCAGACTGGTCAGTCCGCGCAGCAGGAACGCCTTGCCATCCTTCGTCTCGGCCACCGCGTTGAGCTGCAGCGTCATCACGAGCGGGATGGAGCTCCTGCCGCCGTCAGGGCTCACGAGCATCGCGGCCAGGCGGTTGAACGAGCACTCTACCGTGAGCGTCAGCTCGCCGTTGGGACCGATTCGGGGCGTGAAGGTCAGCGATTGCCCAAGGTCGGCGCTGCTCTCGACGTCCGTCGCGTCGGCTTGCGAGTCGTCGCCGCTTCCTCTGACCGCGATCGTGATGGTCGCCGGCATCCCGTCTTGCGAGACGATGACAGGCTCGGACATGACGCGCGCCTTGCCCTCATCGGCCAGCTTGGCAATGACGGTGACGGGGTCTCCCGCGCCGATCATCTCACGCCAGCCATCGCCGCCTATCCTCAGTTCGTAGACCTTCGTCTGGATCGCCACTTGTGCGGGCATCGAGACGACATCGCCCGTGACGTGGACGGTCAGCGGGTCGGAGACTACCGTCTCCGACGTGCGCGGGCTACTATCGGCTGCCGCGACGGGCTGGTCGCCCGCGAGCTGCAAGGTCACGCGTAGCGCGGTGCCGCTGACTCCGCCCGGGCGGCCGACGGACCGGTGCAGAGGCGCCGCCAATGTGCCGTATGAGGACAGCCCCCACTGCGCGAAGGCGGCGCCCAGGCCGCCAGCGTCCCCGCCGGGCACACGCCATGTCACCACGGTCATGTTGCCCGGGACCACGGGGATGCCAGTGGTGCAGACCGTCTTCACGACGGTCGGCTGCCCCACGTAGGCGCCGATCTGCTCGTCGTACTTGCCGCCCACGAGCGCATTCTTGGTCATGCTTAGGCTCACCAAGTAGTTCGCGCCGGACGGCTTGGGGGCTGCGGAGACCGAGTAGCCTTCCTTCTCCGCGAGCTCGACCTTCCGATAGGTGTCGGGGCCCTGCTGCTCGAGGAAGAACCGAGGCGCGTCGTCCGGCCAGTTCATGTCGACGCTCCCTGACTCGCCGACCGGCACCTCTGTGGTGACCGGGGCCGGAAGGGAGAGTGGCGTCCAGGAGCCGTCAGACGGGACAAACAGACGTGTGACCTGACGGCCGGCGTCATCATTGGCCCCGGCGAGATCCAGCGCCAGCCCGTACTGCCTGAGAGCGCTGAGGGTCTGGCGCGCGCCCGCCGGGGGAAGGGACTCCGACGCTGTAGGCGCGCTCGAAGGCTTCACGGCGCCGCTGTCTGTCGCATCGCCGGGCACTGAGGGCGGCGGTGTCGCCGACCCCTCGCGGGGCTGCTCAGCCGGATCCGTCACTGAGGCCGGCGGCTCCGACGGAACTCCCGCGCCCAGCGGCACCAGCTCAACCGTTACCCCCTCAGCGACCAAGCGGAATCGCTGTGGTTCCTCCGGGCCCGGTGTGGCGCCGGCGCCGGACGGCGTGCGGTAGTATGCGAAGGCCCTCTGGCTCCAGACAGCGACGTCGGCCACGATGCTCGCCGTGACGGCTATGCTCGTGGCGACGCGTGGCTGCCCCGCAGGCCCGTCGCGCGGTGCGCCCTGGTCCTGTCCCACGGCGGCGCCGCATAGCACGCCGACGAGAGCGCATAGCACGAGTGCGACGCCGAACTGCGGCGTGATCGGAAGAGTGATGCGGTTCATCCCTTGTTCCTCCCCATCGCCCGTGGCGGCTAGCCGTTTCGGGTAACAGCGCTGCCGGCGGCGTGTGCCTCGCCCGGGTCAACGTCGGACCTGGACGTGGGCACCGTCTCGCCAGCCGACTCACGTGGTCTGTCGACGATCGTAGTAGGGTGGATCTCGTTAGTGATGACAGGCTTGCTGAACACCGGAAGCTGGTCCACAGCGGCCGGCACGGCAGTGCCTTCGCGCTGTGTGAAGCCCATTCCGGACTGCGTCGGCTCGGTCGCGGGTCGGCTGATGTAGACCGGTACTCGCCTCGTCACGATCCGCTCTCGGACGACCTCCACAGGCACCAGCACCTCCACCGGAACCGGCTTCTCGACGATCCGGACCTGCGGGTCGGCGTTAAGCTCGGTCCTCACGACTTCGGCCGGCCACAACCACCTGCCCGACGCAGCGCCCAGCGCGAAAACCGCGGCTACCGCGCACGCCGTCGCCACCGGCCGCGCCCATGCAGGACCCCAGGGCGCACGCGCATCCCGGCCGATCCTCGGTGGCCGCGGCACCAGGCCGGTTATGGTGGTGAGCGCGTCCTCTTCGACGGGCCGGCGAGCGAACTCGTCGAATGCGTCCTGGGCAAAGCGCAGCCGGGCGTTCGCGGCACGGCAGGCCGGGCAGGCCGCCAGGTGGGCCGCTAACTCCCCAGGCGCCGTGGCCCCGCTATCGATCGTCTCGTGGATGAGATAGCGCGCTCTTCCGCAGTTCACGTGTCATCACTCCCGAACGTACTCCGCCAGGGCGTCGCCCAGCTTCTCCCTCGCCCGGTGGAGGTGCGTCTTCACCGAGCCCACCGAGCATCCGAGCGCATCGGCGATCCCCGCCAGGTCCATCTCATCGAGGGCGAACAGCGTTATCGCCGCGCGCTGCCTGAGGGGCAGCTCCTCGATGGCTCCCAAGAGAGCGGCCTCAAGCTCACGGGCCGACAGCGCATCAGGCGGCGGGGCGACCGTCCGGTCTGCCGCGACGGCCGCAAGATCGAGCGCCCTGACCCTCGCCCGCTTCCGGTACGCGGTGATCGCGCACTTCACGGTGATACCCTTGAGCCAGGTGCCGAAGTCCCTCGAGGAGTCATAGCGCCGGATGCCCCGGTAGGCCTTGACGAAGGCCTCCTGTGCCACGTCCTCGGCGTCGTCGCGGCTCAGGACGATGCCCCGCGCGACGCGAAAGACCATCGCCCGGTGCCTGAGCACAAGCTCGCGGAATGCGTCCGCGTCGCCGCGCTGGCATCTGACCGCTAACTCTCTGTCTTCGCTCGGCATTGCCTCACGGCCGGTACAGGTTGTGCCCGCAGCCTTTGTGTATACACCCATCACGGCGTCCGGGTTGACCGACACGCGTGGCTCTGCGGAGCCTTGCCCCCGTCATCCGAACCGTGGCGCAGGCGTCTCGTCCGCGGAGGCCGGGGGCCCCGGAGCCTCGGAGCGAATCGGCTATTGACAGACCGCGCCGGACGTGTATCATTCCGCGGTTGTTCATCCTGACCCGAGCGGAGGCGAGCACATGATGGCCCTTGTCATACCGGCCAGGAACGGCTGCGCCTCCGATCTCGCATCCTAGCCGTCGGTCTTCGTTAGCCCAGGCCCCAGCGGGCCCTGTAGAGACGGCCGGTCCCCGAGGCGAGCCCTTCAACCTTCTGTAACGTCCAGCTTCAGGACTCCGTACCCCGAGTTCGGAGAGCGCCTTGCGCCCGCCCGACTCGGCGGCACTTCGGCGCGGCGGCGGTGAGCGACCTATGGCACAGCGCAGATACACACTCAGGTCCCACGGACTCGCGGGCGCCTACTGCGACGCCTGGAGTGCGTGGGGGCAACTGGGCCCCGCCGCCGAGCCCGAGAGGCCGCCCTCCGGGCGCCCGCCGGCGGGCAAGGGCAGCGCCGTGCGGGCGCGCTACAGCGCGTTCGGCTCCGCTGTCATGGCTCGCCCCGACAGCGATAGCAAGGGAGAGTCACGTTGACCTTCTTCGACATCAAGAACATCGCTGAGCGTGAGATGGAGCTCGTTAACCCGAGCTCCCCCGAGAAAGTCGTCAGAGCGGGCTGGGCCGCCGGTCTACGGCCCGGCCTGCACGTCATTGAGTTCGGGTGTGGGTATGGCGAAGTGCTCGCCCTGTGGGCCCAGCACTTCGGCATTTCCGGCGTAGGCATCGACATTCGCGAACACGCATGCGAGCGCGCCCGGCGCAAGATGAGCGAGCGCGGCCTCGCCGACAGGATCGAGATCGTCCACGGGAACGGCGCCGAGTACGAGTTCAGGCCCCGCGGCTTCGATGTGGCTGCGTGCGTCGGGGCCTCCTTCATCTGGGGGGGCTTCCGCCCGACCATCCGGGCAATGAGCCGGGCCGTCAAGCCGGAGGGCCGACTGGTAGTGGGGGAGGTCTACTGGAGCAGGTCGGAGGTGCCTCCGACCTACGCACGCGGGGAGTCCCACCCCGTTCCCACGGAGGCCCAGCTTGCTCGGATGGCCAGGGAAGAGGGCTTCGAGCTGTCGTACGTGCTGCACTCGAACGTGGATGACTGGGACTCTTACGAAGCGGAGAACTGGCGGAGTCTGCAACTCTGGCTGGAGGAGAACCCCGACCATCCGGAGCGGCACGAGGTGTTGGCCGAGCTTCGGAGCAGCCAGGACGAGTATCTGACGTACGCCAGGGAGTTCATGGGCTGGGCACTCTACGTGCTCGCGCCCGGCCAGGGGTGACGCGAGCGAGACGGCGAGGGCGCGCGGGCATGCCGCGCGCCCTCGCGCTTTCCTGGCGCGCGGGGCGAGACGCTGCCACCCGCCGCATCGTCTGCATTCGTGCGAAGAGAGCGAGGGACCCAGCGATGCGTCTCGCGAGTGTGACGATGCTGGCCGCTGCGGCGTGCCTGCTGGCCTCTGGCTGTGCCACTACGCCGGTAGGCGATAACGGCACATCCACGCTGATCGGCCCGCAGGGGGGACGGTTGCTGGCCGACGACGGTAGCCGTCTGGACGTGCCGGCTGGCGCGCTGCGGCAGTACGCTCGCCTCGGCATGGCTCTCGCGGAGAGCAGCCCAGCCATGACCGGTCTGTCCGCGGTAGGGCCGACGATCGTACTGACGCCCTCGGGGACGAGGTTCGACATCCCCGTGGCGCTTAGCCTCCCCTGCGACGCGAGCGCAGGCAGCGTTGTCAGGATCGCGACGTACGACCCTGACTCGGAGCGCTGGGTGGAGGTGTCCGGCAGCATCGCGCGCGACGGGACGGTCGCCGCTGAGATAGCGCACCTCTCGCTCTACGCCCCAGTCGTGCGGTCCGAGGGTGAAGCCGGCGGCGGGAGGATCGTCGGGTATGTTCGGGATGCCGCAGAGCACGCGATAGCCGGGGCGACGGTCGAGGTGATCGAAGGCCCGGGCAGCGTGGGCGCCACCGCGATGACGGGCGAGGCCGGCGGCTACGAGATCGAGGGACTGACGGCGGGGACCTACGCGCTGCGTGCCGGAAAGACGGGCTACCAGTCGGCCGCGCACGACGGCATCGTCGTTGTCCAGGGCCAAACGGCCGAGGCCGACTTCACGCTCGAGGGTGAGGGCAACACGGAAGAGCCCGGCCTCTTCTACGGACACGTCAAGGATACGGTCGGCGATCCCATCGTTGAGGCCCGCGTTGAGGTGGTCACCGGCCCCGCCGGCAGCGGCCACTTCGACCTGACCGGTGAGGAGGGCGGGTACGAGATAGCAGATGTGCAGCCCGGCACGTACTCGCTCCGTGCCAGCCGCCCGGGTTACACCGCGATCACCAAGGGGGACCTGGTCCTCGAGGCGGGCCAACACAAAGAGGTCAACTTCATCCTGTCTAGCGAGGGCGGAGGAAGCGACGAAACCGGCGTCATCTTCGGCCGAGTGAAGAACGCCGAGGGTCAGCCCGTCGCGGAGGCCACCGTCACGGTTGTGAGCGGCCCAAGCCGAGAGAGCGAGTACGTCTACACCAGTGAGCAGGGAGCGTACGAGATCGGCAACCTGGGACCCGGCACGTACGCTCTGCAAGCATCCAGACTGGGCTACGAGTCGAGCAGCGAGGACGGAGTCCATGTCATCGCGGGACGGGAAACAGAGGTCAACTTCATCCTGATCGCCGGCGGGGAGCAGCCAGGCGCTATCAGAGGGCACGTCCGCGACGGCGACGGCAACCCGCTGGTGGAGGCCAAGGTGGAGGTACTCGCCGGGCCCAGCCGTGAGGGCGACTTCGTGCTCACGGACGCCGAAGGAGCGTACGAGATCGGTGACCTGACGCCCGGGTACTACGGGCTGACGGCTTCCAGAGAGGGCTACGCTTCGCAAGCAAAAGACGGGATCGAGGTCACCTCCGGCAACGATACCGAGGTCAACTTCACGCTTATCGAGGACACAGGCGGCGGAGAGACCGGCGTTGTCTTCGGGCACGTCCGCGACGGGGAAGAGCAACCCATCAACGAGGCCAAGGTGCTCATCCTCAGCGGTCCCAGCCATACGGGCGAATGGGTCTACACGGACCCCGACGGCGCATACGAGTGGACGGGGCTTTCACCGGGGACCTACACCGTCAAGGCGGCCAAGACCGGCTACGAGTCGGTGACCGAGGATGGCGTCGTCGTCACGGCGGGCAGCGAGACGGAGCTGAACTTCACGCTACACGGCACCTGACGCGCGGACGTCGCGGACGATGCGGAAGCCGGGCCTCTTCGCGGCCCCTCCGTGCGCGGCACTCCTGTGCGCGCTGCGCGATCATCCACATCAGGGGCCGGGATCGCCAGCACTTGAGCCCAAACATCTCCCCCACCCAGGGCACGCTCCAGGGCAGCTCAGATCGATACGCTCGTCTGTCAGAGTACTGCAGGACCATGCGGTAGTTCGCGGAATGCTAGAGAAGAACAGGGGTGTGTCGCATCGCGCCGCCCCTGTTGAGAGCCGAACACGAGTGCATTCTGACCTTGGGGAGAGGAGCGTATGAAACGGGTAGTGGCAGTAGCGTGCATTGCGGCCATTATGGCGATGTGCGTGGCGTGTATGGGGTGCGGTGGCAAGAAGCAGACCACGACAAGCGCTGCGGAGACCGCTGAGCTGCAAAGCAAGATGAAGGCGGCCATGTCGGCCGGAGGTGCCAAGGCGGGACCCAGCACGGCGGGGACCCCGGCGGCCCCGAAGGCCGAAGCGGGCGCGAAGGGCGGCGACTCAGGCGGAGCGCCGGCGGAGGCCACGAAGTAGCGGGCGCCTGTGTCGCCTTCGGCTTTAGTGCCTTAGGATGAGTTGAGGAAGGAGAACCAGCCGTGCGCGGCAACACAAGGGGTTTCACCCTCATTGAGCTGCTCGTTGTGATCGCAATCATCGCCATTCTCGCGGCAATCCTCTTCCCGGTGTTCGCGAAGGCCCGCGAGAAGGCCCGACAGACCAGTTGCCTCTCAAACGTGCGTCAGCAGACGACCGCCTGCCTGTCCTATGCACAGGACTTCGACGAGCGTCTGCCCGTGTCCCCCACGTACTGCAACTTCAGCGGAGACCAGTTCTTCTGGCACTATCGTGAGTACTACGTCCAGACCAACCCGTACATCAAGAACGAGCAGATCTTCGAGTGTCCGAGCGCCAAGGCGTTCCCCGGAGTCAACGGCAGCATATGCCAGCTATCGACCAACGACCACTACAACCGGGGCCTCGTGTCTACCAGGTTCTGCCTCAGCTACTCCTTCAGCGAGTGCATCAAGAACTCGTACCGCCCCGACCGCAACTTCGCCGACACGGTAACGGGATCGGGCGAGTACAAGCTCTCGACCGCCACGACGCCCTCAGAGGACCTAATGCTGGCGGATGCCAACGGGCTCATCAATGGCACATGGTGGGGCCCCGGGTACCTAGGGATCCTGAAGGTGGCATTCGCCAACCTCGCCTACCCGGAGGGCTGCTGGGCTGGCACGCCACCGTGCACGTTCTGGCCGAATGTGCCCGACAATGCGCCGCGGCATAACGGCGGCTCCAACATTGGGTTCATCGACGGTCACGCGAAGCACTACACCGCGAAGCGGCTCATGGGCCGTACGGTCGCCGAGGCGGGCAACATTGGAGTGGGAGTCGGCGGCTGGGGCAACGGCAAGTGGTAGGCCTCTAGGCCGAGCATACCGGTAGCAGTGACCATAGGGCCGGTCCCGCGCCTCTGCCGGGCGCGGGACCGGCGACTCACGGCGGGATGCTGCCTGCCGCAACGTGAGGGGTGGTTTGCACGTGACCAGTGAGCCTGATTCCGGGGCTCCGTCCGCCCCGCCCTCGCCGTCCGTCGGGGGCCCGGGTCCCCGCCGCCGTCTGCCTGTGGCGTGGGCCGTTGTCGCGCTCGTTCTGGTGGTGCTCGCAGCACTGGCTCTCACCTACCGGGGCGAGCTGACGATGTTCGTGGCCCTCAGGCCCTGGTCGTCCGCGGGCCCCAAGACCACCGTCAGCCGGTTCCTCGAGTGCCTCCAGGCAGGTGACGAGGACGGCATGAAGAGCCTTGTGGACGGCGGATTCGACGCCCGGCGCGGCGAGGACGGGGCCATCCAAGCCCTGCGCGTGGGCGGAATGCCAAGCATGACGCCGACGTCGGTCGCCGAGTTGACGCCGAGCGTCGCTATGGACCAGGCGCAAGTGACGTACAGCTACCACGAGTACCGGGGCGGCGTCACCGTGACAGTGCCGAACCAAGCCGGTGGGAGGGCCATCTACCAACTGTCCCGATTGGGCGGCGTGTGGCGCATCAAGACTGCGCTGTCCAGACGCGGCGCGGGCGGCTAGGCCCACGCCCGACCTCGTGCGCTCCGCTGACAGGCGGGTCACAGACCGCCGACCTCTTGGCGAATCCCGACGCGTGACAGATGGTGTCTGGCCCCTTCGCGCCGATGCGGCGGGGTGGTGGCGCGCCGAAGGCTGCCCGGTGAGCGCGCGCCGGAAGGTCTGAGCCCGCGGCACCCGGAACTCCACACCGCTTCCCGCTGGTACGAACGGCCCAGCGGCCGCGCGCCGCGGACACAGCCTGAGCTTGCCTGGCAAGCGGCCAGCACGTCTCACTGGAGGGACCGAGTTGAAGGAGCTGAACGTCGCACTGATCGGGTGCGGCTTCATGGGCAAGTCGCACAGCAACGCCTACCGTAGCATGCCGCTGTTCTTCCCCAACGCACCGGCGTGGCCGCGCATGAAGGTCATCTGCGGAGCGCCTGAGGAGGACGTCGAGACGTCGGCCAAGGTCTTCGGCTGGGAGGAGGCCGCTCACAACTGGGAAGAGACCGTGACACGGGACGACATCGACGTCGTCGACATCGTGACCCCCGGCTGGCTCCACGCGCCCATGGCGATCAAGGCCGCCGGGGCCGGCAAGCACGTCTCGTGCGAGAAGCCCATCGCCAACACCGTCGAGGAAGCCGAGGCAATGACCGCGGCCGTCGAGAAGGCGGGCGTGAAGAACCTCGCATCCTTCAACTACCGCCGCGTTCCCGCAGTGGCGCTGGCCAAGAAGCTGATCGAGGATGGCTTTGTCGGCCGCGTGTTCCACTGGCGCGCGGTCTACCTGCAGGACTGGATCGTTGATCCGAGCTTCCCGCTGGTGTGGCGCCTACAGAAGCACCTCGCGGGCTCGGGCGCCCTGGGCGATCTCGGCGCGCACATCGTCGACCTGGCGAGGTACCTCGTCGGCGACATCGCGTCTGTCACCGGGCACTCCGAAACCTTCATCAAGGAGCGGCCCTTGCTCAAGGAGGTTACCGGCGGTCTCGGCGCTGCGGCGAGCACCGCGATGGGCACCGTGGATGTGGACGATGCCGTTATCTGGCTCGCGAAGTTCGCTGGCGGGGCGATCGGGACGTTCGAGGTCACCAGGTTCGCACCGGGACGACTGAACCAGAACTGCTTCGAGATCAACGGCTCGAACGGGTCCATTCGCTACAACCTGGAGCGCTTCGGCGAGCTGGAGATCTACAACCGCAACGACCCCGACCACATCAAGGGCTGGAAGACCGTGCAGGTCACCGACGCGAGCCAACCGTACATGAAGGCCTACTGGCCGGGCGGGCATCACATCGGCTGGGAGCACACCTTCATCAACAGCGTTCACGACTTCCTAAGCGCGATCGCGAACAACACGGAGGTGTACCCGAACTTCCGCGACGGCCTCATGGTCAACAAGGTCCTCGCCGCGGTCGAGCAGTCCGCCGAGACCGGCGCGTGGGTGAACGTCTAGCCGGGCACGCGTGCTCGGAGCACACTGAAGGGACTGAGCTGAGCAGTGAAGATCGGACTACTCACCGTTCTGTTCGCGGATAAGACGCTCGAGGAAACCCTGACTTACGCGAAGTCGGTCGGATGCGACATGGTCGAGATCGGGGCGGGCAACTACCCGGGAACCTGCCACTGCCCGGTAGACGACCTTCTCGCATCCAACGCCAAGGTCGCGGAGTACAAGGCGAAGTTCGCCGATGCGGGGATCGAGATCTCCGCGTTGTCCTGCCACGGCAACCCGCTGCACCCTGATGACGCGGTAGCCACCGATCACCACAGCGGGTGGCGCAAGGCGCTTCGCCTCGCGGAGAAGCTGGGCATCCCGCGCGTGGTCAACTTCTCCGGCTGCCCAGGCGGCCCAAGCGGCGGCAAAGACCCTATCTGGGTAACAGCGCCCTGGCCGGACGACTTCGCCAAGACCCTCGCCTGGCAGTGGGAGGCCAAGGTCGTTCCCTACTGGACCGAGGAGGTCAAGGCTGCGGCGAAGCACGGCGTGACTGAGATCGCATTCGAGATGCACCCGAACTTCGTTGTCTACAACCCGGAGACGCTGCTCAGGCTCCGCGCCGCGTGCGGCGACGCGATAGGCGCCAACTTCGACCCGAGCCACCTCTTCTGGCAGGGCATCGACCCCATCGCCGCGGTGCGCGCGCTGAAGGGCTGCATCTGGCACGTCCACGCGAAGGACACGAAGATCTGCCCGTACAACACGCCGGTCAACGGGGTACTCGACACCAAGAACTACACCGACGAGATCAACCGCTCATGGGTCTTCCGCACCGTGGGCTACGGCAACGGCCTCGAGTGGTGGAAGGCCTTCGTGTCCAACCTGCGGATGGTGGGTTACGACCTGGTTCTCTCCATCGAGCACGAGGACAGCCTGATGTCACCGCGCGAGGGCTTCGAGAAGGCCGTCGCGCTGCTCCGCCAGGCGGTCATCTCCGAGTCCGCCGGCGAGGCGTACTGGGCGTAGGAAGCCAGCACCCCAGCCCTCACCGTTGCGTCCCTCCCCGGTCCATCGGGGAGGGACGGGGAGGGGCACTCCCGGGGCCCAAGTACGATACCATAGCTCCGTCCACTCGGAGGTGACCGCCATGGCGGGCCCAAACTCGAGGAACGGCCCCGGCCCGTTCATACTCGAGTCGTTCCGCGTCCGCAACTTCAGGTGCATCCAGGATGCCACGCTGGACGTCGAGCCGGACATCACGGTGCTGGTTGGACGCAACGACACGGGGAAGACGGCGCTACTGGAGGCGCTGAATGTGTACGGCCGCCTGAACGAAGCGGGTCATCGGGAGCTCAGGACTCTCTGGGACTCCGACGATGTGCCTGAGGGCGTCAGCTTCGTGGCCAGGTGGGCCAGCACGTCAGAAGGGGTCACATGCGAACACGTGATGCCGGGTACGGTAGGGGAGCCCGAGGTGATCACTCGCGGTGACCGCCGTTATGTATGGCACCCTCGCGAGCGGCGCCTGGAAGCTGACGGCACAGTGCATAACTGCAGGACAGTGTCTGTCAGACCGGTCTGTCTCGGTATGGTGAACCCGGACGCGTGGAGGACGGAGACCGACCTTCCAGAGCCGATCTGCGCGGACTTGGCGATTGTCGCGCGCCTCCCTCGCGGTACGCCCCCGTACCTATTCCATCCGCAGGCGCTGGCAACAGGCGTGCCCATGGAGGTCGATGCGGTCGGAGGCGCGGGCTTTGGCTGGGCGATGTGGCTGCAGCGCCTTGTGGGCCGCCGTGACGGGACACTCGAGAAGCTGGAGTCATGCCTCCGGGGCCTGTTCCCGTTCTTCAGACGGATCCGCGGCGTTGAGGATAGGGTGGAAGTGAAGAGAACGGTGCTGAGTGCTGATGGGACGCCTATCGAGAAGGCAGGTACGAGGGGGTTCCGCGACGAGCGCTACCTTGATCGGGTAGCTCGGAGCGAGTCGGAACGCCGGGTGGAATACAGCATTCCTGCCCAACGGGAGGGGGCCCTATTCGAGGACGAGGATTGGGTACCGGCCCACGCCGAAAGTGCCGGTGTGCTGATAGCCTCGGCGTACCTGACTCTGGCCTGGACCTGCGACCCTGAGAGCATGGTGTCGGTGGAGGAGCCCGAGAACGGGCTCAATGCGGATATCGCGACGCGGATGATGGAGGTGTTCCTGGAAGTAGTGCGAGAGCGCCGCCTCCAGCTCATCATGACCACGCACGACGCCATGTGGCTCGATTACGTGGAGCCCCGATCGGTGCGCGTGGTGACGCGCGACACGGACGGCACGAGTGTTCATGCCGGAGTGGAGAGCATGGAAGCTATCAAGGACTCCGGCTACCACCTGTCGGAATCGATGCTTCTTGACGGACCTGAGGCGCTGCTTCGCGGTCGCCGTGAGGACAGGTGAGCCGTTGGTTGGTGGTTGCCGAGGGGGCAAGCGAGACCGGATCAGGCGACCAGGAGGGGTTCGTTGGGATCCTCGTGAGCAGTCTTGCGTCCGATGGAGCCGGGCTTGCGCAGGCGTTGGGCACCGATCGCTGGTGGACCGTTGCCGAGCCGGAGCTGGTGTTCAGGATGGCCAAGGACCTGGCTGCGGCCTGGGCCAGGACCAGAGGCCGTCACCGGCCAACCTACGTCGCCGATTCGCCCAAGGGCATGGCCAAGACAGCGAGGAACGCGCTCTGGGCAGCCGCCCTACCCGGAGCCGACTACAGCGCGGTTATGGTGCTGATCGACAACGACCATGCCGAGAAGCTCGACGGGTCAACGAAGTTGTCCGAGCTGGATGCTGGCCTTGCTTGCGCCACGCTGCCTCACGCCAAAGGCGTAGCTGTGCAGACCCTCGAGGCCTGGCTTCTCGCCGACACCGCACTCCTCGCCCAGGCGGCCGGCTTCTCGCTTCCCGCGGACCCCGAAAAGCTGTGGGGCGATAGAAAGGACGGCGACAGCAACCACCCCAAGTGTGTGTTCCGCAGATGGATGAGGGCCGCGCGAACCGGGCCGGTTGACGCGCGCGAGCGTTGGTCGCTCATTCGCGCAATCCCCAACGCCCCCTCCCTTCGCGCCTTCTGCCGCGAGGTAGTTGGTCTGCTCAGAGGGCTCGCGCCGACGGAGGGGTCATGCGAGTAGCCTGACCCCGCGCCACGCCGCAACAAGGAATCCCCCCCTACGTGCCGCGAAGTCTCCGCCGTCCGGCGCCCGCGCCGGTAGCAACACACCTGGAGGCTAAGCCTGTGATACTAGCGGAGCGGATGGCTCGACTCGGTACGGAGACGGCTTTCGCGGTCTCGGCGGAGGCCGCGGCACATGCGGCGGCGGGGAACAAGGTCTACCCCTTCCACCTCGGCGACATGAACATCCGAACACCGGGGAACGTCATCGCGGCGGCTGAGAGGGCCATGCGCGACGGCAAGACGGGCTACTGCCCGAACTGGGGGATCATGCCGCTGCGCGAGGCCCTCGCCGAGGACATCAACGCCACGCACGGCACAGCCTACACCGCCGCGAACATCGCGATCCAGCCCGGCGGCAAGCCGGTCATCGGCAAGTTCATCCAGGCTCTGATGGAACCCGGCGACGAGGTGCTCTACCCGAATCCCGGCTACCCGATCTACGAGTCACAGATCGAGTTCTATGGCGGTGTCGCCATGCCGTACGGCTATGTCGAGGGCCCCGGGAACTTCGAGGTCAAGCTTGACGAGCTCCGCGCCGCGGTCACGCCGCGCACGCGCTTCCTCGTGTTCAACGACCTCCAGAACCCGATGGGCGCGGAGTCTACGCCCGAGGAGCTCGAGCAGGTGGCGGAGTTCGCGCAGCGGCACAACCTGATGGTGCTCTGCGATGAGGCATACTTCGAGATCAGGTACGGGGGCGCGTCCCGCAGTCTCGCGTCGCTGCCCGGCATGGCCGAGCGTTGCGTTATCCTGTACACGTTCTCGAAGAAGTTCGCCATGACCGGCTGGCGGCTCGGCGCGGCCATCGCGCCTGAGCCGATCGCGGAGGCGATCGCCAAGCTCAACGTCAACATCGAGTCGTGTAGCACCCACTTCATCCAGTACGCGGGGCTCGAGGGGCTGAAGGGCGACCAGTCTGGTCCCAAGGAGATAGTGCGCATCCTGCGGGAGCGCCGCGACGCGGCCGTCGACCTGCTGGAAACCATGCCGGGCGTGCGCTGCTACCGCCCCAACGCCACGTTCTACCTCTTCCCGAACGTCACCGAGGCCATGCGACGGAAGGGCTTCGATGACTACGAGGCGTTTCGCATCGCGGCGATGAAGGCCACCGGCGTGTCCTTCTGCACGAGGCGCCACTTCGGCCGTGTCTTGCCCGGAGAAACGGAGCGGTACATCCGCTTCGCCTACTCCGGCATCGACGTCGCGGACATCGAGGAGGGCCTCGCGAAGCTCAAGGGGTGGCTTGAGGAATAGGCGCCGATAGGACCCGAGGTGCCGGACGTTGACGTGCCGCTGATCGATGCTCACATGCACCTCCAGGAGGAGGTGCTGGAGGGCCACGTCGAGCGAGTGGTCGAGCGCGCCCGCATGGTGGGCGTTCACTTCCTCGCATGCAACGGCACGCACCCCGGCGACTGGGATCGGACCCTCGAGCTCGCGCGGACCTACCGCGGCATCGTCCCGTGCCTCGGGCTCCATCCCTGGTTCATCGACGGGCGGCCGCCGGGCTGGCTCGAACGGCTCGCCGACCTGACGCGGGCCGGACACGCGTGCGTCGGTGAGGTGGGTCTCGACGCTCTGTCCCCCGGGGCCGGAGTGGGCGCTCAGCTCGAGGTGCTCCTGCCGCAGCTTGAGCTCGCGAAAGAGCTTCGCAGGCCTGCGATGATCCACTGCGTGCGCGCGTTCGGCCACCTCTTGGCGGCCTTGACCGAGGTGGGGCCGCTGCCGGCGGGGTTTCTGCTGCACAGCTACGCCGGGCCGCCGGACCTTGTACCGCAATTCGCGCGGCTGGGGGCCGTGTTCTCGTTCGGCGGCAACGTCCTCGATGAGCGTCACAAGCGGGCCAGGCGATCGCTCGCGTCTGTCCCGGAGAATCGCCTGCTCGTGGAGACCGACGCGCCGGCCCTGCTGCCGCCGCCCGACTTCCGCACCCACGTCCTGCGAGGTGACGCGGGACGCCTGTGGAACGAGCCCGCGAACCTGCCGGCCATCCTGCGCGGCATTGCCGCACTCAGGGGGACGCCGCCCGAGGATCTGGCCCGCTTGGTGTGGCGGAACGCCCAGAGGCTCTTGGGAGACCTGTTGTGGAAGACGGACGGTTCGCCAGAGTCGAGCAGATGATCGGCCGCGAGGGCATGGACCGACTCCGCGCGTCGCACGCCGTCGTCGTAGGCCTGGGAGCGGTGGGCAGCTATGCGACCGAGGCGTTGGCGCGCGCCGGAGTGGGCCGCTTGCGGCTGGTGGACTTCGACACGGTCCACGAGAGCAACATCAACCGGCAACTGCTCGCGCTGTCTTCCACAGTCGGCCGTCCGAAGGTGGAGGTGGCGGCAGCCCGCATACGGGGCATCAACCCGGCGTGCGACGTCGAGCTGCTACCGCTGTTCGCGCACGCGGAGACGATGGACCAGATCCTCGCCGGCCCTCCGGACGTTCTCCTCGACGCGATCGACGGGCTCAACCCGAAGGCCGAGCTCATCTCGGCGGCGCTGACCCGTGGCGTGCCGGTCTGCTCCTCGATGGGCGCGGCGCTGAGGACGGACCCTACGCGGGTGCGCACCGGGTCACTCACTCAGGCGACGGGCTGCCCGCTCGCGCGGCGCTTGAGGAAGGCGATCAGGCGGCGGGGGTTGTCAACTGACGATGTGCTCTGCGTCCACAGCGACGAGCCGGTCGACGCCTCCCTGCTGCGCGAGCCCGACGAAGGTGACCTGGCGCCGGCTCGTGGCCGGAAGCGGCTCGTCCTCGCGAGCCTCCCGACTCTCACCGGCGTCTTCGGCCTGACCCTCGCGAACCTGGCGCTCGAGGTGCTCCTCGGCGACCTGTTCCCGCGCCCCGGCGGCCAGTCGCACCCTTGACCTGCGCGAAAGGTCCCGGCTAAAATGCACCGCGTGCTGCGGGATCGTCTAACGGCAGGACAGCGGGCTCTGGATCCGCATATCTAGGTTCGAATCCTAGTCCCGCAGCCAGGATCCCGTCGTCGTCCACTCGCGGCCCCCCGTCGACGCTCCCGGCGCGAACTCGCTCGGCTGGTAGCCAAACAGCGCCGACGCGCCAGACACCGCCGCGAGCGCGTCGAGGTCCGCGTCCGTCCATCCCGCGGCCCACATCTCGACAACATGCGCAACGAGGTACACATAGGGCTGCTCGTACGTTAGGCCGCTCACGACTGCCACATGCCCGTGGGCGTTGCCGGTCAGCCGGTCCCAGCCCTCGATCGTCGGGGCGAGCAGAACCTGTCGAGTGTCCACGCCTTCACTCTCTCTCCGTGCGACCACGCGCTGGCCCGGATCCGCGCCCCCCGGCGCCAAGGGCCGGAGAGGTGTGGTGCGCTGCCCGACTAGGCGACCTCGCGCAGCGGGACGAGCGCCTGCTCGTCCTTCTCCCTGAGGGCCGCCAGGAGATCCGCGCCGCCCCTACGCATATCGGCCGTCCATTCGCCCGCGTACGAGGGGATCTGCGTCCCGAGGAACTCCTCGTGCTCTACGCGGAGCCACCATCCCGTGCCGGGCTCGACGTAGCCATCCTGGCTGAATGGGAAGCAGCCCCAACTCCGCGTCATGTGCTCTACTAGGTCATCGTATCTGCTGCTCGCCTCCGTGAGCAATCGCGCCTCGCGGACGCCAAAACGGGGCGCGACCTTGCGCAGGTAGGCTGCTGCGGCCCGCCGAGCGTCGTGAAGCTGGTCGTACATCATCGCGTGGCCCTCCCAGTACATCAGGAACTGAGCAGGCGTCAGCTTCGCTATGCCCTCCTCATCACGCAGGTCCTTGATCCAGGCCGCGTAAGCTGCAAGCCCGTTCACGTAGTCGGGCTGCCAGAACCACATCCAGGCAGTGGGCTCCGTTACCGTGCCGCGCTCGGTCTCAAGCAGACTGACTGCCCGCTCGACCGACTTCCGGGCCGCCACCTCCGGCGCCTGCGGCTCGCGGACCTTGCGGATGAAGTACACGTCCCAGGGGAAGCGACGTGCCGGCATGTAACCCGAATCTGGGGGGTCGTAGTATGTTCGGCAAAGGTACCTCCGTCCTTGCCACTCCCCATCGGCATCTCTCGGCGGGATCGATGGGTCATACCCGGCGATCACCCCCCAGCACGAGGCCCCCTGGAGGTTCATGGCTGTTACCGGACGACCCTCATCAATCTCCCGCTCGATCCGCGTGGCGACCGTCTGCTCGCCGTTCTCAGCGTGGAACACGTGCGCGTCGACCTCGCGCTCGAACCCCGTGGCGTCCAGCACGGCCTGCATGTGCGGCCCGATCGACGCATCCACGGAGATCCCGGGATGAACCCTGCCACCCATGATCCGGTCGGTCGTCGGGTACGCGACCCGTATCCGGAACGCGGCGCCCGACAAGCCCATCAGCTCAGCGTAGTCGTACGCCTCGCCGTGGTAGTGAAGCACAGCCTCCAACGAGCCCATGAGACTGCATTGCATGCCTTGTCGGGATGCGAGCGGTCCCACTCCCTCGAGCGTCCTCACGCCCTTTGCCCCTTCAGCCGATCCCCGTCCGGCGGGCAGTGCTGACCCCAGGAAGCCTGACCCGGCAATCTGCACGAACTGGCGCCGGTCCATCTCACCACGCCCCTTCGCCTGCCGTCGTCATGTCTGGCATTGCGGACTGAAGTGGCATGACCGGCCGAGGTACGCGATCTTCTCAATGCGGGTCCCCCACTCGGGGCGCGGCCGCTCGTTCGCCCGCCGG
>Ga0315282_10000602_pt1 | contig 70478 bp, 74 predicted proteins | sample YL17G07_20_MG_FD_203693 | JGI IMG/M metagenome (GOLD analysis project Ga0315282, IMG submission 203693) | Sediment microbial communities from Yellowstone Lake, YNP, Wyoming, USA - YL17G07_20 | ecosystem: Environmental > Aquatic > Freshwater > Lake > Sediment | place: USA: Wyoming | collected... | reverse complement strand
AGATACGAAAGAGCGTAAGGGATAATTAAACTTTTAATTGTCGGAAATGCAATTCCCATCGAAAAAATAATGACGAAATACAGCATCAGAATTGACATAATAACAAGAGTGGAATAAAGAAAAGTTTTACCGAAGATAATCCGCGTTTCCTCGATTAACAAATCGTACTTCAGGATTGAATAGACTAATGGAAGGGCAATTATAATCATAGTAAACGAACCGAGAAAGTATGGATGAGGGACGAAATTGTAATAGCTCAATAAAACGAGTGGTCCCAAAATGAGTGTTCCTACCATTCCAATGAAAGACCAGAAGTATTTAAACCAATTTTGGGAAAATTTAACCTCCTTTTTAAAAAGAAGATAGAAATTGATTGTTGTTGCCAAAAATACTGATAAAAACAAAACCCCGATGAGCCAAAAATACTTTCCGGTTGCTTCGGTGAGGTCACCGTTAAATGTGGGCGAGCTAATTATTGAATAGTCTCTCGTCAGATTTGTTCCTATCTCTAGAAAAATGATGATAGCCGTAGCGATATAAACAAGATAAAGAATAATTTTTTGCCATCCTCGTCTGATATTTTTAGGAATAAGCGAATAACTTACATGGTAGAAGAAGGGGGCGGGCAGATAAAGAGACCAAATAAAACCTCTAAGTAAAGAGCCGTTGAGTGAGTACTGGCCGATATTATTTGCTGCGATGAAAAGCATGTCACTGGAAAGGTAAAAACTAATGGCCGTAAAAATCCCAGCAAGAAGTTGAATCAACCTGCTAAATGGATTTTGCACAAATAAATAAACAGCTATCCACCAGAGGAATAGTGCCACAAAAAATTCAATAATAACCAAATATGACAAATGAATCATCAAGTATATTTTACACCCTTTTCTATCAGGTTCAATGGGTTGACGCCATCTTCCATTTTAGAAGGCCGTATTGATATAATGAAATAGGAGAATTTATGCCAAAGTGGGAAAAAGATGCTTTTCATCAAGAGCATCACTCGCGAAATTTAGGACTCTTGACCGAAGAAGAGCAGAAGAAAATTGATGAGACTGTTCTTTTAATTGCCGGTTGCGGTGTTGGTTCTTTGATCGCCATTTCTGCTGCTCGTTTGGGTTTTGAGAAATTTCTTCTTGTTGATGGCGACTTTGTTGAACTTTCAAATATCAATCGTCAAGGCTATACCTCGCGCGATGTTGGTAAATTTAAAGTTGTTGCTTTAGCGCGGCGAATAAAGCAAATCAACCCTCATGCCAGGATAAGAAAATATCCGGTTTTTGTTGATCCCGAAAACGCAGCCAAATTCGTTCGTCGCGCTGATATTGTCATTGATGCGATTGACCCCGATGCTGGCCCAGCGATAATCGCCATGCACCGGGCGGCGCAAAGCCAACAAAAAACCATCATCCAACCATCTGACATTGGCTGGGGTGCGATGGTTCAGATTTTTACACCCGACTCAATCACTTATGAAAAAATGATTGGCATTGATCCAGCAAAGCCGGTTGAGCAAATTACCAAAGAAGAAACGATGAGTAAATTCATCGAATTTATGATGGATAAAATGCCTGAATATGTTAAAAAAATCGCTCAAGAAGTGGCTGAAGGTAAACGTGCTCACTATCCACAGCCAGTTTCTGCCTCGTACACTCTTGCGGCAATGACGGTGATGGCTGCCAAAAGAGTCGCTACCGGTGAGCCGGTTAAGGTTGCTCCAGAATATGTGATTTTCGACCCAGATGAAATTCTTAAGCCAAAACAATGAACTTAAATAAAAAAACCTTATTTTTAATATTATTAGGCCTGGCGATCGCTGACCTTCTCGGCGCCATTGACGCTACCGGTGTAAACATCGCTTTGCCAACTATCACCAGAGATCTCGGCATTCCGATTGTTATCTCCCAATGGATTCCCAACGCCTATACTTTGGTTTTGGTTTCAATGCTTATTTTTATGGGTAGGTTAGGGGATATTATCGGAGTAAAAAAACTTTATATTATCGGCCTTTTGATTTTTGGCGGAGCCTCCATTGCCCTTAGCTTTATCAATAGTACTTACCCGTTAATTATTGTTCGTGGTCTTCAAGGGTTGGGAACGGCGATTTTGTACACCATGCCGATGGCGATTATCGCCCACCTTTGGGAAGAACGTGAGAAAGCTTTTGCGGTGACCGCTTCGTTTTTTGCTGCGGGCATGTTGGTCGGGCCGCTGGTTGGTGGATTGTTAACCGGTATCAATATCGGCACCTTCCACGGCTGGCATTTTATCTTTTTGCTTAATATTCCATTCATTGTGTTTGGCCTAATCATAGCTTCAAAATATATTCCCGATATTGCGAGTAAAAAAGAAGAAAAAATTGATTATTTGAGCACTTTGTTGCTTTTTGCCGGGCTAATATTGATTGTTTTATCGCTATCAATAATCAGCAAATACTATATTATTGCCGGTTTAGCATTATTATTAATACTCTATCTTTATGAAAAGAAGATTAAATCACCGTTGGTTGATTTTGCATTGTTTAAAAACCGGACATTTACGGCTGCCAACTTAGTCAGCTTTTTTGCGATGGTGACAATCATTGGTATGAGCTTTGTTTTAACATTTTACTTGCAAGATATTCTCGGCTGGAGTTCAACTAAAGCCGGCCTGGCTTTCTTGGCGGTGCCGATTGCGACTGGAATCGTCGCGGCCTTAAGCGGTCGTATCAAAAGTTGGAAGTTGGGGGCATATTTGAGTAGCGGGTTGATTTTGGCAGGAATTTTGCTTTTGACTCAAATAAATCCGAGTATATCTTATTTTAAATTGATTTTGCCAGGAATTGTTTTAATTGCGGCTGGTAGCGGCGTTTTAATTACTGTTATTTTTGCCGCGATTTTGGGTTCGGCGCCCACGGAAAAATCAGGCAGCGCTTCAGGGATTTTAAATACTTTACAGCAGCTTGGCAGTTTAATTGGAATTGCTATGGTAGCGGCGATTGCGCTTCAGTATAGAACCGCCTTTACGGTTTTAGCTTTCACCGCCTTGGCCGGTTTTATCGCCGCGTTTTTTGTCAAGAGAAATAGTGAAAAATATCAGAAAGTTTAGTATAATCACAGCGAGGGGGCAGTTTTAGGAGTATTAGTTATGGATCAAAAAAAGCCATCAGGTCCGCCAGCTGGCCAAAAACCACCAGATATTCGTGAAATCATGGCGGATTATGGCAAAGCGGTGAAATTTTTCCACGAAATGCCCGCAGAAGCGTGGGAGGGGTTGGGTCAAAAAACCGCAATGGGAGTATTTACAGAGACAGCGCAGACCATCCCGGCGTATCAGGAATTTTTAAAAGAACACAAATTTAACCCTGATGACGTTAAGTCACCTGAGGATTTTAAAAAAATCCCGATAATCGATAAATACAATTATATTCAAAGATACGGATTTAATGAGGTTAATTCTGTCAAAGCGGGAAAAAATCTATATAGTTTTTCTTTGAGTTCTGGGACAGTTGACGAACCCACAATCTGGCCGCGCTATTATCAACCTGAGGAATTCCTACCATTAGTTGTCGGGAATTATATTCGTCTTTATTGGCAGATAGATAAGAAGTCTACATTACTGATAAATGCTTTAGCACTCGGGCCTTGGAATGCTGGTTTCACAATGCACGCGGCTTTAAAGCCCTTAACCCAACAATATAATTTGACACTAGCAAATTGCGGCGCCGATATCGAAAGTATTATTTATACAGTGGTTAAACTTTCAAAATTTTATGATCAGACGATTATTATGTCATATCCGACTTTTTGTAGGACTATTTTAGATCGCTTAGAGGAAGCAAATGTGAACTTGAAAAAAATTCATACGAAACTCTGGGTGGGGGCCGAAGGGCACGAGGTTGAATGGCGTCGCTATATCAATCAACTCATAACTGGCGACCCAGAAAATTTAACTGCAATACTAGATACTTATGGGATTGCGGAGGCTGGCTTAATTGCCTTAGGTTCTGTAATGACGAACTTAATGAGAGATTTGGCATTTAAAGACATAAAATTAAGAAAAGATTTATTTGGCAAAACTGACTGTGTTCCGAATTTATTTCAGTACAATACAGCTCAATTTTTCATCGAAGGACTCAATGGAGAAATTCTATTTACGAGCAAAAACGCCACCCCGCTCATCCGCTATAATTTGCATGATCGAGGAGGAGTGATCAGATTCCGTGAAATGGAAAAAATTCTTCAAAAACATGGTTATGATTATAAAAAATTGATTGAGAAAAAAGGAATATCTACAGAAATAATTTGGCAGCAACCTTTTATCTATTGTTTCGGGAGAGGAAGTGACACAGTAATAATAGGCGGGGCCAATGTATATCCGGAACAAATAGCGCCAACTTTGTTTAATGGAAAAGTAAAAGATATTCATAGCTTCAAGTTAGCAATAGATTTCGATAAAGATCAGCATCAATTGTTTTATATTTTGTTAGAGCTAAAAGGTGGAATTTCTTATGATGAAAAAAAGACGACAAAGATGCAGAGGAAATATCACGATTTAATAATGGATAGACTACTTAAGATAAATAGCGATTATGCGGTTTCTTACAAAGCCGATCCTCAATATGCTGATTTTATAATTAAGATATTCAAAAATGGAGAAGGTATATTCGAGACCGATAAAACGAGAACAAAGCCTAAGTTGGTAATAAAGCAATAATTCCTCAGGAGGGGATTTGCACGATTACGATTATATGATTGCGCCCTTAATTTCATTGCTAAGTATAGTAATTGGTTTAATCGTGTATTTAAATAATAAAAAAGAATCAACAGGAAAAGTAGTTGCAGTAATTTCTATATCAATTGGAATTTGGATCATTAGTGCTTTTTTATCAGATTTAGTAAAGAATGTAGCCCTTTCTCTGTTATTTAACCGTCTTATTTTTGTAGCATTGACAATTTTAGTAAGTGGTCTATTATATCTTCCTTTCATATTTCCACTAAAGAGCAAAAGCGCAGATTTAATAAAATTACCAATTATTATCTTTACAAGTTTATTTGGTTTGTTTACCTTGTTAACCCCTTTTATAGTAGAAAATATCCAATTTGAAAGTTGGGGTTCTAATATCATTTATGGTAGTTTCTTCTCTCTATTTATTGCCTATACATTGATAGCGGTTCTACTTTTGTTAATTAAATTTATTATTAGCTACATTAAATTAAAAACTGAAGATAGGGTAAAGATTAGACTATTTTTCATCGGACTTATTTTATTTTCTCTTATAAATATTTTTGTACAAGTAATTATAAGAAATATAATAGGATCAGATGAGTTCTATAGATTTGGAAACTATTCGGCTATAATTTTCGTCAGTTTTACAGCATATGCAATTGTAAAAAATCAACTATTTAATATTAAAATAATTTTAACGGAAATCGGTGTTGCCCTAGTTAACATAGCGATTCTTGAACAGATTTTTTTGCCCAAAAGTTCTTGGCAAGTATATATAAATATAATTTTATTCTTAGTTGTCGCATATGGTAGCTATATATTAGTCAAATCAGTTATCCGGGAAATTAAATTCCGCGAAGAACTACAAGTTATGACGAACCAGCTTGCCCACGCTAATACCCATCTAAAAGAACTCGATCAAATGAAGACCGAGTTTGTTTCGCTCGCTAGCCACGAGCTACTCACACCAGTTTCGGCGATTGAGGGGTATCTTTCGATGCTGCTTGACGAACATATGGCGAAAGTCGAGGATCCCAAGGCGATCAAATATATGACCAATGTCTACACTTCGGCTAAGCGGCTGGCGAGATTAATTGCCGACATGCTTAATATTTCCAGAATTGAAGAGGGCCGGCTCTTGGTTGAGAAAAAAGATATCAGTCTTTCGGAACTCGTTAAACAAGTTATCGACGAAATCAAATTTAAATCCGACGAGCGTCAACAAAAAATTATTTTTGAAACACCAGACCAGGCAAAATCTGACGATCGTCTGGCAAGCGGTTGGAACACCTATGGTGATGCTGACAAAATTAAGGAAGTTATCATTAATCTTATTGGCAACTCGATTAAATATTCCAAAAATCCCGGCACGATCACCATTCGTATCGAAAAAGTGCCAACGCCTTGGGTGGCGGAAAAGTGGCAAAAAATTGAGGAAGATATCAAACAAAGACCGCTTGATGATCAGGAAGCCATTCACTCGGCCGTTGATGAGCATTTTCGCAATTTTGTCGGTCAAACCCAGCTTATGATTTCTGTCAAAGATCAAGGCATCGGTATTCCCAAAGAAGAATTACCGCGGTTATTTAAAAAGTTCCATCGCGTGGGCGATTTTACCACCGCTGAATCTCAAGGCACAGGCCTCGGCCTCTATATTTCAAGAGCTCTTGTTGAACTTCATCACGGCCGAATTTGGGCTGATTCCGAGGGCGAAGGCAAGGGCTCGACCTTTACCTTCACTTTACCCGATATTTCCGATAAAGAAGCATTACTAAAAATGGAAGCCCAAGCGCCGAAAAAAGAATCTTTAAAACCATTAGCGCGGCCGACAAAAGCAGCGGAGGATATTTGACAGCGTTGGCTGTGATATAACGGCAAAGCCGATATATCGCTACTATGAAAAAAATAATAGTTGCGTTATAGTAAATATATGTTAGATAAAAATGATGAGAAAAAAATGGTATCGATTGTGGGTGAAGCGTTGGAGCAGATAGTTTTGCCGCAATTTGAAAAAATGGGTAATAGATTCGATACCGTCGAAAATAGACTCGGTACCGTCGAAAATAGATTCGGTACAATCGAAAAGAAAATGGATGAAGAATTCAAGGATGTTCATAATTCTTTAAATCGTATTGAAACAACCCTTAATGCTTCAATTAAAAGACAAGATAATTTTTCCGATGATTTAGAAGTGTTAAATAAACGCGTTCTCAAATTAGAGCCCAAGAAAATTTAATCAATATCTTTAAATTAGGGCCGGTTCGGCCAGCTCAAAGAGTGCTTTTGAAGTATCAATTTTAACTCGGATTCCGAGAGGTAGGGGCAGAAATTGATTCCCCTCGTGACCGAAGTAGCCCACTTTTATAACTGGAAAAGTTTGTTCTTGGCAAAATCTTTTCAAAAGTTCGTTTATCTTTTTTTTCGTGACGATATGGCCGACAATCAAACCTCGGATTTTTTGATGAGCTACAATTGATTTGAGTCTCTCAAGCTCAGTGTCGATTTTAGAAATCTCATCGTCAATATCTTCAAAAAATAAAATTGAGTTCTCTAATCTTGGTCGGAAATCGGTACTTAGTATATTATTTAATACATATAAATTACCGCCAATAAGTTTTCCAGTCGTCTTACCTGGGCGGACAACCTCAAAGGTAGAGGGATATTTTAATTCTTCCGGTTTTTCGAGTAGTCTAAAAATTTGATCAAGACAATCTGGCTCGAGTCTGCTTAAATCTTTTAAATTGGGTCCATGAAATGTTACAAGGTTGCTTTTTTTGTTTATGGCCAAAATGAGATGGGTATTATCGCTAAATCCCAGTATTATTTTCGGGTTTCTGCTGATTAGTTTATAATTAATGAGATTAAGTATTTGCTTGGCGCTATCGCCGCCATTTGAACACCACACGGCCTTTATTTGCTTATGGGCAAAAAAATCATTTATTGCTTTAGCACGCTCGGCCGGGTTGCCGGCAGAATCGCCATCTTGACGATGAAAATTCTCACTTAGGATAGTTTTATATCCTCTTTTTTTTAGAATTTTGATTCCGTCATTGATTTCTGTTTGGAATTCAAAAGTGCGACCTGATGGTGCGGCAATGCCAATCGTGTCTCCTCTTATTAATCTCGCAGGTAATTTTTTATTCATCCTATAAACACTTTATCAGTTTTTGCGATTTAAATAAAAGGTTGTTCCCTGAGACGGTAAGTATGCGCTATGTCTTCCCATATGTTGTAATTTGCTTGACGCGGAAAAATTAAGAGCCGGAAATTAGGAGTATTTTTAACATTTTATTGACACCTTTCTCAATAAATGGTTTAATATTGCTAACCCAACTAGGGCCGAAAGGTGGTGTTATCCATGGCGAAGCCGAAAGGCGGTAGCCGGGATTTCCGAACCAAGCGGATGGGGAGCAAACCCATATACAAGACGCCGCCGCTCCTCCAGCCGCCCAAGCCGCCTAAGCCGCTTAGGACCCCAAAGATCTTCCAGCAGCTTGATCGGAGCAAGAAGATCGGAGGCCGCAAGCGCTGATAGGCGAATGAGGGGGAATGCATGTGCGCTTCCCCCTCAACCTCTAAAAAAATATGAATAACACATACAAACTGGTTACTTTAAAAAACAATTTAAAAGTCTTGCTTTATCCGAAGAAGGGTTTGAGCTCGGTGTTTTTAACGTATTGGATAAAATGCGGGGAAATCAACGACCCATATGAAAAAAAAGGTTTAGCTCATTTACTTGAACATATCATTTTGGAAAACACAAGCGATCTTAATAGTGAGGAATTCAATAAACGCCAAGAACAATTAGGCGGCGGATTTAATGGCCAAGTCGGCACAAGTGATACAAAAATTGAGGGCCTTTTCCATAAAGATGATATAGAAGAAGCTTTAATGTTGGTTAAGAATGTGTTTTTTAATAGACATTTTACTCAAAAGAATATGGAAAGCACAAAAAAAATAATTCTCGAAGAAATAAAAACTATTTATAACGAACCAATAGAAATTGCCAGCAATGAATACGCCCTCGCTCGTTTTCGAGGTAAATATCCACTCCGTTTGCCGGCTAGAGGATCGAAAAGCACACTTGCCAGGGTTACTCTCAGCGATATAAAAACTTTTTATCAAGAATATTATCAGCCGAAAAATTGCCTTTTGGTTATCGCTGGTGATTTCGAGGTGAATAATATTCACAAATACATTGAAATAATTTTTAAAGAATTCAAAAACAGCGATATTGTTACAGCAAAACTAGAGAAACCTAAATTTTCCGCTAAAAAAGTCATTATTAAAAAGTATCCATTTTCTAGCGTAACAGCGATTTTGAGTTTCCCCGCTTATCATACTCAAATACCAATTAAAAAAAGAGTCGCTCTTGTTATGCTCGGCAATCTTCTTGCTGGTAGTGCCTCAAGTCGTTTATATAATCTCTTAAGAGTTAAGAAAAATTTGATTTATGATATCCAACAAGATTTTTCATCTCAAGAATATTTCGGCATGTTTACCCTAGATTGGACTGTAAGTAAGGATAGTTATATTGAAGTTCTTAAAATAATTGTTAAAGAAATTAACAAATTAAAAAAGAGAAAAATCACATTAGAAGAGTTGACTAATTTTCGAAAGATAACTAACAGGGTTGATGCTTTATATTTCGAAAACGCTTACGATTGCGCTAATTGGGTGGCAGATGAAATGCTTTTTGAGAAACAAATTCTTTTGCCAGAAGATTATAAAAAAATCCGAAATCAAATTACTCCCGCCGATTTATTGGAAGTAGCAAAAGAAATTTTTGATTTTGCAAAAGCCAATTTAGTCGTTATCGGCAAAACAAATGGTCTTGATAGACAAGAATTCTTAAAATATTTGAATTAGCGAATTTTAATTGGTAAAACATACTTGGTGGTTCCTCACAGAACTACCAGATAATACCCACCACCGTTTTGCCAAGCTTTTAAAAGTTTTGTCCCTGTCAACACCTTTTTGCCCAAAAGAGGATCGAGGACAATATATTGTTCTTTTTCTTTACCTATTATTAGGGTAGAGTGTATGGAATCATCGGTTCTGTCAAAATAATTTCTTACGTCTACATGAATAAGCGCTGGAATCTTTTTGGTTAAAAAATGATCAAGTTTTTGCAAAGTAACAGGCTCAATTTTTATTGATGAGGGATATTTTCTCATGAACTCTATTATATCTTTAAGGATTTTCTCAAAAGTTTTATGTAAATTAATGGTTTTGTTGTATCGTTCTAGCTCGTTTAGTTTAATTGGATAATTGTGGAAAGAATCTTTTTTAATTAGGTCCTCATCCCAAAATCCAAATTCGATTTTTTGGCCATCTTTTATTAATTGTGAAGCTATATCAAGCAGGCTATAGCCATATTTATCAATCGATAAATCCTTAATAAATCTTTGGGCATTAAAAGATTTATGATAATATTCCATCATCATGGCAATACAGCTTATTGCACAATTTTCTTGTTTTATTAATGGTATTTTTAGAATCATAGCAATATTTTATTCCTTTTATTATCATATGGCAATGAGGAGGAGTCGTCCATAACAGATGTGGCTCTTTATCCACATCAAGTATTTACTTTATTTTGTAACCTTAGTCATATTATTTAGTATAACCCAAACTAATAGTTCTACTAATCAACCCCAATTTGCTTGACGCGGAAAAAATGTATATAATAAATTTAGACACTTTACTAAAGGAAGGGATTTTTCTAATCACATCCAATCGAAAGGGGCAACTATGCCTAAAGGCACAAAAATACTCATGGTAGACGATGACAAGATGCTCATTGATATGTATAAAGAGCGTCTTGAGCTAGCCGGTTACGCGGTCGAAATTTCCCGCGACGGGGAAGAAGGTCTGGCTAAAGTTCATCAAACTAAGCCAGATGTGGTTTTGCTTGATATTATGATGCCCAAGGTTAATGGCTATGAAGCGCTCGCCTCGCTTAAGAGCGATCCGACAACGAAAGACATTCCAGTCATTATTCTTTCTGCCTTAATGAGGGATGTAAACAAGGCCAAAGCCGTCGAAGCAGGCGCTGATGATTATATTATTAAATCAGAGGCAATGCCCGTTGATGTGATTAAAAAAGTCGAAGCCGTCTTAAAGAAATACAATAAATCAATTCCGAACGCTTCCCCTCAAGAAGAAGAAAAACCAATCGAGAAAGGTCCTGCCGATATACCCATTAGTAAATTAGAAGAACAAGCCAAAGAAGCAGAACAAGCGCCTGTAATTGAAATTGAGCCTTCAGCTACGCCGCAAGAAGTAGTTCCTCCTGCATCTCCGCCAGCACCCAAAGCAAATCCTCAAGCTGTCCCTTCAGCGCCCAAAGCAACACCTCTTTCGCCGGCAGCCCAAACTGTTGCCGCTCAAGAAAAAAAATCCTCACCAGTCATAGTTTTTTTATTGGTGTTAATTGTTATTTTGATATTAGCCTCTGATGCTTTTTTTTACATCCGTTATCTTTCAGGCTAAAGTTGACAGTTTAGATATAGAGTATAGAATAAATTAAGAGGAAACATGGAAGAAGGAAAAACAATTCTCTTAGTCGATGATGACTTAACGCTTAGAGAAATGTATGAAGAGCGTCTCAAAGCCGAAGGCTTTGTCATTACCCAGGCTTCTAATGGCGAAGAGGCGATAAAACTCGCCCGTGAAACTAAGCCGCAAATAATTCTTTTAGATATTATGATGCCCAAAGTTAATGGCTTCGATGTTTTAAAAAGTCTTAAAGCTGATCCGGCGACCAAGGATATCCCGGTGATAGTGCTATCGGCCTTAATCCAGGATGTTGATCGGGTTGAAGGAAAGAAACTCGGCGCTGTTGATTATATTGTCAAATCCGAAACCATGCCGGGTGAAGTCATTGCCAAAATAAAAAATGCCATTGGACAAAAGTAGAACACGGATGGCTCACGGATCATTACGGATGAGTCACGGATAAATTATTTATTAAACCAAGTTTTGCGATCGTTTGTATAAATTCTTCTTAATATATTAGCTTTTGGTTCTCCAAAATTAACTAAAAATCCAACCTCATATTTAGAAGCTTTTAAATATTGGTCTAATTGGAGGATAGATTCAGAATTAAGAAAAGGTTGGGCTTTCAGTTCGATGATTAGTTTATCTTCAATCAGAAAATCAGGCACATAGGTAGAGAGAGTTTTCGAGGATGACGCAGAATAAATATTGATACGTGGTTTCTCTATAAAGTTAATTTTCCGCTGGCTAAGTATTTCTTTTAGGGCGTTATGGTAGAATTCTTCTTTATAGAGATGGCCGTACTCTTGGCTAAGCTCTATGAAGAATCCTCTGATTTTGTAACTTAAATCTTTTTCTATAATAGACATCCGTGGATATCCGTATCTATCCGTGTTTTATCCGTGCTCAATAGTTTTCAAATGGGTTAGTCCGGCCGAAGCCAGATTCTTGAGGTAAGTTGATTGGCTGGGCGTATGTTTTTAGATTTAAAAACGTATTGATGGTTTCTTGGGAGACTTTAATATTGTCAAGATTGTCAGCGATAGTCACTGTTGGTTTGTAAAAGGCCGTGCCGACGAGTTGGAAAGTAACCGGGCTTGTTTGATCCTGACCCATTTGCATTGTCATGCTTTTAATGACGATTAAACGTGTGCTAGCTTCAACATTTTTTAAGAATTCAAGATAATCAGTAAAGCTCCCAGAAAGGCTCATTGTAAAGTCGACATTTTGAACGCTTCCACTACTGGCCGAGGGGCTTGCGCTTGGTTGCGGGGTAGAAGTTTTCTGTTTATTTGTGGTTGAAGTTGTCTCTTCGGGGCTTGGTTGAGTTGTTTGAGATTTTTCAAGTGATGTTTTTTCCACCTTTAAGTTATAAGTATTAGCAATTGCCGAAAGTTCCAAAATTAGCTCGCCCGATTCAGAATCTTGCGGGATGTATTTTTCAACAATGGTGGCAATTCGGCTGATTTCATCTTTATTTTGTTTAAGATCAGCCGTGATTTTATTCCTCTCTTCAGATTGTTTCAACTCCTCCTCCGAATGCTTGAGATCTTGCCAGGCTTTTAAAATAGTCGTTGCTGGCGGCTTAATAATTAAAAAAGTAATTCCTAAAATAATGATGAAAGTAATGCCAACAATTAAAAAAGAATTGCTTTTCATTTTACTCCTTGCGAACCCTTGACGGCAGTATTGCTAGAGTATTTTTCTAAGTCAAATTCTAAAGTGAACTTTATTGTTTCGAGTTTGCTTGCTTGATCTTGATTTAGGCTCGAACTTTTGAAAGCGACATTCTTAAAGAATGGTGAAGTTTCCAGTTTTTCTTTGAATTTAATAATTTCTCGCTCGGTTGTGGTATTGCCCTGTAGCGTGAAATTCGGGGATTTCTCAGCATTGCTGGTTAAATTATCAAACTGGACATCAACCGGAGCACTCGCTGAGAGCTCGGTTAAAATTTGAGACCAAATGGCCCGCTTTTTATTGATTTCTGTGAAGGCTCGGCTGCGGTCATTGATTAACAAGGCCATTTCTTGCAGGCTCTTTGACTCATCACTTTGATTGGTATTTTGATCAACGGCGCTTTTTGTCGCGGCAAGATGATCTTCAATTGTGCCCTTGCCAGCGTTAGCAATAATCGCCAAGACAATAAAGAAAAAAACAACGACGATACAAATACTAACAAGCGCAGCATTTCGTTTGGTTGATAATCGTTTTAACTTTAATTCTGCTGGAAGAAGATTGACACTGATCATATTGCTTTCATCGCCAATCCGATAACGGTGGCAAATTTAGGATTATAAGTTTTGGTTTTAATTATCGGCCAACTGATTTCTGTTTTAATCCGGGTTGCTTTTTCAATTGCTTCATTAACTTGAGGGATGTTTGAACCGCCTCCGGCTAAAATTATTTTTTTAAAAATTGTTGCCTGCCCGATGCGATTTTGGTAGTACTTAACTAAATGAACAGTCTCGGATGATAAATTATTGATACTTGGCTGAAAGTTATTTGCGATATCATCGCCGCCAGCTGATACGGTTGAGGTTAATTTGATCGTGCCCTGGTCAAAGCAAATAATCGAGGAAGTTTTTGCGCCAATATCCATTAATAAATATGGCCCAAAGTCATGGGGGGGAATTAAAGCCCTCACATCAGCCACTGGTTTGGTCTCAAGACTAGCGAGTTCCAGACCGGCCATTTTGATTACCTCGGCGATTGAATTAACGATCACTTTTGGCGCCCCAACGACTAAAACGTCAACCTGGTTATTATTCGGCAAGGCGCCGACAATTTGCCAATCAATATACATCTCACCGGAAGGAATCGGGAAAAATTCGCTCGCTTGGTAGGGAATATTTTTATTTATCTCTTCCTCGCTCATTTTAGGAAGATCAATCGATTTAGTAAAAACCAAGGATTCTGGCAAAGCCGAAGAAACCAATCTCGCTGTGATTGGATGCGGTTTGGCATTGCGTAGGCTCTGAAGGATTTTTTCAACTATCGCTTTTTTATCTTTGATTCCCTCTTTGGTTAAAATTTTTTCTTCAATCGGAATTTCCGCCACACCAAAAAGCTTTGCGCTTGGACCCTCGCCCTGAAGCTGCATTACTTTTAGTGTTTGATAACCAATATCTAAACCAAAAATTGGTTTTTTCAGTCCCAAGACTGACTCGTACATTCTGCCCCTCCGACCGGATCTTCTATTTGATTATATCATTTTTCCTAATATTCTTCTTCCCAGTGGTTGATTTCGATTACTGGGGTGGTTGGAGCTATTCCAAAAAGATTTAAAGTATTATTAATCACATCCGAATCAAAATGGATATTAACAATTCTAAACCCGGAGATCCACATTCGACGTCCGAGGAATCCACCGGTAAAATCCATTGTATAAGGGATTGAGGAATCAATTTGATTGCGATCGCTAGCATAGACGACGGCTCTGCCGCCAAAATTTCCTAAGGTCCCAACGCGAAAATCTCTTTGGGTAAAAACGCCAGCGGTGCCGGCATATGGCCCGCTTGTTGGCGGATTAACAAATAATTGACCCAGTGTAAGATTGATGCTTCCCGAAGCAGCTAAAATACCGTTCATTCGCATTGTTCGGCCATAATCAAGATCAAAAGAATCATCGATGTAATATACCCCCGTGAAAGTTCGATCGCTCCACTTTGGGAAAATAGCATCAGATTTAAAATCTTTTTGTTTGGCAAAGTAGTGACCTTCGGCAATGGCGCGATTTTTGAGAGAGGTGGGACTCGCCGAATCAAAATCCACCGGCGGCATGGTTTTATTTGGCTGATTTTCCAAAGGAGTGCAACCGGGAGAATCACTGCATTGGGGGGTTGTGGGATCGCCATCGTCATTGATTAGACACTCGCAATTGGAGATTGACCAGTCAACATTGACATTTCGTCCCGCCTCAACCGTTTTTTCGATATTGACCCGAGATAAAAATTTAATATTAATATCGCGATTAGAAAGAATCGAGCCATTAAAGATTTGCACCGGCGCATACCAAAAATCAATATCGGCGATTGATTCGCCCGCGCCACCACTGCCCAAAATTGCTCCATCATATGGATATGGGGTGGAACTTGCTTGAGCGATGCCAACTTTTATTTCTCTCCGCGCCGTACGCAGAGCGCCGATTTTATAACTTCCGATCGACGTAATTGTTGCTGCTCTTAGCGCCGTATTTTGAATCGTCACGCTGTAAGATCCGTTGTTAATTAAAGCTGGATCGTGAGCAAGAGTCGTGACGCCGTCGGTAGTCTCCATAAATTTTTGTCGTGTGGCAGCGTCATTTCGAATTCGAAAAATTGCTTCTTGGACCCCTCCCTCTGCCAGAGAAAAAGCAACTGACGCCCCCTTGTTATTTCTGGCAATCGCCAATTCGGCGATTAATGAATCGCTGTATAGATAGGCGACCACCAACAATATCAACATTAGTATCAAAACGATTATCATCACGTAGCCGCTTTTTCTTTTTCTTTTTGCCTTCAGGCATGCAAATTTCATTATTGAATATTTCTTCCTAGTGTCTTTGTTTCAAAGTGATAAGTAGAGGTTTCGTCAGAGGTAGCTAAATTAATAGTGATGACCTTGACGCCCCAAAACTCGAGCGACGATATTTTTTCAGCCTTAACAACATCGCTATCAGTACACTCCGGGGCTAGACTGTTACTGCCATCTCTGGTCGACCACAATACCCAAGTGATCGAAGGAGCGGTTTCACAAGGCACGGTAAAGGTGTAATGACTTAATCTTCGGTGAAGATCAGTGCCCGAAAGATAATAAGTAATATATTGAATTTGACCTGAAGTAGGCCAAAAATTATGGCCATCTTGGAATTTTATTTCCGAAGGTGGCGTACCAGCACCCGGATCTTCGGGTAGATTAGTTAGGATCTCTGTTGTTTGGCGAAGATCTCGAGACATCCTTTCCAGGGCGACCCTCGCGTTTTGGGTAAGCTCGGCGCTCGCAAAATTCTTTTTATATGATTTGTAGCTGATATTGTAAACTTCATAAACGGCCATAATGATTAATATGCCAATCGTCATTGCTGTTAGAACCTCGATTAAAGTAAAAGCTTTGGATTTATTCATTTTATTCTTAGTGCCTCGCTTTAATTGAGGCAGTTTGAAAAGATTTTTCGTTCCCACTATTTATCCAATAAATAGTTACAACAATTTTTTTCATTTCAGTCGCAGCGACTGAGTCGGATAAATTCGCATCAATATAGGTAATATCAATTTTTTCCTCATAGTTGTAAAAGGGGCTGCTTGCATCAGTCGAATATTTCGTTCGTGTGCCTGGACCGACGGGAATATTATCGAAAGAAATAGCGACCTCTTCGTCCAAAAGACCGGCCGCGAGATTGGAGGCAATTGTTTCCTCTCGGGCAGTCTTAGTTATTTTAAAGCCTGTCGTAAAAAAACTGGCAACTCCTAAAATTCCCACTTCCAAGATAAAGATCGCAACTAAAACCTCAATAATCGTGAAAGCTTTTCTTGTTTTCATTGTATTTTGATCACCCCCGCGGGTGAGACATTAATTATTTTGGACTTACTACCAAGAGTGACCGTGATATTTCCAGACCAGTTCGGGCCACCATCAGAGCTGAAAATAACTTCGTTATTGGTTGCGGCAGGATCGAAGACGACACTTACATCTTTCACCAGTTGCCCTTCCTCCAAAACTGTTTCTGAGTCGGTGATCTTGATGAGTTGAAACGTAACCGGGTTAACCGCGAGGTTAAATCGGAGCGAATTCCTGTCCTGGACAGTAATCGCTTCTTCTTGCGCCTGCCGCAGTTTGCTTAAGATTAATTTTGTTGAGTTATTAAGCTGAAATGTTGGCGAAAAACTTCGGACAGTCGGGACGACAGCGGCCGCTAAAATAGTGATTATGGAAATCACGATGATTAATTCTGTTAAAGAAAAAGCTTTTTTCATCTTTAGATTACATTGACTAACGAATAAATCGGCATGAGTACGGAAGCGACAACTAAACCAACGCCAGCGCCGATAATAATGATTAAAATTGGCTCTATCAGCGTTGCTAAATTGCTGGTTGAGGCTTCAACTTCTTTATCAAAAAAATCAGCCATGGAAAGCAGGACGTCGTCAAGTTTGCCGCTTTTTTCACCAGTGGCAATTAAATTGTAAATCATCGGCGGGAAAATACCCTGTTTTTTTAAAGAGGTTGACAAGGTAATACCACTTTCGACATCCTTAGAAATATTCTCAAAACCCGCTTGATAAACCTTGTTGGTTAAAACATCTTTGACAGTATCGATGATATCTAACATGGGCAATCCGGATGCCACCAGCGTTCCCATTGTCCGAGCAAATCTGGCCATGTACAATTTTTTAATAATCCCGCCGATTAGCGGCAATCTTAGTTTAATTTTGTCATAAGTAAGCCCGCCGGATGGACTACTGATCCAGAAACGTGTTCCGACATAAATGCCAATAATTAGTAAAATAAAGATATACCAGAAATTCCGAATAATATCGCTTGTTCCCAAAATTATTCGTGTCAAAAGAGGCAATTCGGCGCCAAGATCGGCGAAAATTGCTTTGAGTTGAGGTACGACAAAAATTAACATCACAATCATAATGCCAATTAAAGCGACAACCACAAGAATCGGATAGGTAACAGCCGCTTTAATTTTGGTGATAAGATCGTAATCTTTTTGGAGCTGATCGGAGAGTCTTTCTAAAACCTCATCAAGCTTGCCACTTTTTTCTCCAGCACGGACAATCGAAACATAGAATTTTGAAAAAACTTTAGGATATTTTGCCAGCGTCTCCGATAAAGTTTTGCCTCCTTTAACTTCGTTTGCTATTTCGTTAATGATTTGGGCGAAATATTTATTTTCCGTTTGTTCCTCTAAAGATGAAAAAGCATCGATTAATGGTAGGCCTGATTTTACCATCATCGCGAGCTGTTGAGTAAAAACAATTTTATCTTTAAGCGAAACCTTCTTGCCTAGAAAGGGGATAGCGATGCCCTTCTTTATGCCGGGGATTCCTTGCTCATCTTTTTTTAACTCCAAAACAAAAAGTTTTTTTTCATGCAAAACCTTCGAAGCTTGGGCTTCATTAGCTGCCTCAAGAGTGCCTTGTTCAATTTTCCCGTCAGCGGTTTTTGATGAATAAGAAAATTTCATTTTTAGTCCTTTGTTACCCGCCAGACTTCTTCCAGCGTTGTTAATCCTTCAATTGCCTTGAGGATTCCATCTTGCTTCATTGTCGTCATGCCATTTTTAATTGCTTGGGCGCCCAGTTCCGTACCCGAAGCCCGTTTGGCGACCATTTCTTTGAGATCATCTGTCAGAGTAAAAACTTCAAAGATGCCAATTCGTCCTTTATAACCAGTATTTGAGCAGTTATCACAACCCTTGCCATGGAAAAATTCGATTTTATCAGGTTTTTTTTCTTTTGGAGGCAGTATTCCTAATTCTTTTTCGGCTAACTCTTTCTGGCCAGCCTCAATTTCTAAGGGTTCGCGGCAAGACTCGCATATTTTTCGGCAAAGCCTCTGAGCAACAACACAGTTAACAGATGAATTAATTAAGAAAGGCTCGATTTTCATATCAATTAATCGTGGTACTGCACCGGCGGCATCATTAGTATGTAGAGTGGAGAGAACAACATGTCCAGTCAACGCCGCATGAACCGCCATATCCGCTGTTTCATAGTCGCGAATCTCACCAATCATAATTACGTCAGGATCTTGCCTGACAATTGAGCGTAGGCCATTAGCAAAAGTAAAACCAATTTGAGCATGAACCTGGGACTGATTGATTGTTTGCATGCGGTATTCCACCGGATCTTCAAGGGTGACAATATTGATGCCCACACTTTTAATTTTGTCGACCACGGCATAAAGCGTGGTTGTTTTTCCCGAACCAGTCGGACCGGTGACTAAGATCATGCCATGCGATTTGTGGATATTTTCGTCCAAAGTCTGGAAAGCCGTGCCACGCAAACCCAATTGTTCTAAAGTTAAAATGCCAGCAGATTTATCTAAAATACGGGCAACGACCTTTTCGCCATTGACTGTTGGCAATGTTGAAATTCTAAAGTCAACTTCTGCGCCATCAACAATGGTTTGAAAACGACCGTCTTGCGGCAAACGAGTCTCATCAATTTTCATATTGGAAAGGATTTTAACTCTTGAGACGATTGCCGGCTGAATTTCTTTTGGTAGAGTTATTACTTGTCGCAAGACCCCATCAATTCTAAAGCGAACCACGACCTGTTCTTCATAGGGTTCAATATGAATATCAGAGGCTTTTTCACGCACTGCTCGTTTTAACAAGGATTGAACAATTTTAGCTGCTGGCGCTGCCTCGATAACTTCCTCTTCCTTGGGTGCGGTTGGCGCCTTTTCTTTCATTTGAAAATCAGCTTCTTCTTCAGCCGATTCGACGATTTTTTTGAGCTCGCCTGATAAAACAGCATATTGTTCAAGAACGTGATTTAAGTCAGCTTGAGTACAAATTCGAATATCTAAGGGCATACCAATTTTTTTCTTAATAAATTCAATTGCCTCGCGGTCTTCAGGATCAATCATGGCCACGATGAGCTTATCTTGCTCTTGAGCAACGGGGACAACTTGATAATGACGAGCAATATGTTCTGGCAGCAAATTTAAGATTTTTTTCGGCACAGTGGTTTTCCCGAGATCAATATAAGAAATATTGATACCAGAATCGATTGGTTTTTCTAGGGGCCAATGGAGGACTTTTTTGAAGTCAGGATGTGGTCTAAAGCGGGGAATATTTTTTTCGAGTGAGAGGTAGGTTTTTGAAGGATTACGGACATCTCTAACAGTGCGGGATGGGTATTGGATCATTACAAAATTACCAAAACCAGGAATATTAACATTACCGCCACGGCTCAATTCCTTACTGATTGTTTCCTCTAGTTTATCGACTGCACGACTAATTTTATCAGCGGGAATGCCGGTTTTTGCTGCGACATTTCCCTTGAGTTCACGCGATGTCACTGCCCCTCCTATACCGGCCGCATTATACTGGCCGCATTACATCTAAATTAATACGCTGTTTGCGCGATCATATTTATTGTAGCATAATTTGAATTGTTCAGCGAATGGAATATAGTAGGAATGCAAATGCAGAATATAGAGGGTAATCCCATGGTTTTTTATCGTAAATATCGTCCACAAAAATTTGCCTCGGTGGTTGGCCAGGAACATATTAAAAAGACCTTGATTAATTCGCTAATTTCTGGCAATTTTTCACATTGCTATCTTTTTGCCGGTCCTCGGGGTTCGGGCAAGACGACCATGGCGAGGATTTTTGCCAAAGCGTTAAATTGCACTGGTAGAAAGCTCAAAAAAGATTCTTTTGAACCCTGTAACAAATGCTCTTCGTGTCAGGAAATTAACAATGGCAAATCTTTAGACATTATTGAGATCGACGCTGCCAGTAACCGCGGCATTGACGAAGTAAGGGAACTTAGAGAGAAAATCCGTTTTACGCCAACGAGTTCAAATTACAAAATATACATTATTGATGAAGTTCACATGCTTACTAAAGAGGCCTTTAACGCGCTCTTGAAAACTCTTGAGGAACCGCCAAAACATGCCATTTTTATTATGGCAACAACTGAACCACATAAAGTTTTACCAACCATTTTATCAAGAGTTCAGCGTTTTGATTTTCATAAGGCCACAATTGAAGAAATCTCTTATTTAATTAAGAAAGTTGCCAAAGCAGAAAATCTGAAAATTGATGATGAGGTGATAAAACTTTTAGCCCAACTATCCTTTGGTGCATATCGGGATGCCCTGTCCTTATTAGATCAAGTCTCCTCTTTAAAGCAAAGAAATGTCGTCAGCCTTGAAGATACCCAGGAAGTTTTAGGATTAGCTCAAGAAAAAAGCGTATTTGATTTTATCGAAAAACTTGCCAAGAAAGATCGCAAGGGCCTCTTGGATTTAATAAGCAGGCTGTATTTTCAGGGCATTGATATAGAAAATTTTACAATAAGCGTCATTGATATCCTAAGAAAAATTGCCCTGTTTCAGATGGGCCAAGACCAAACTTTTGATTTAACGCGCGAACAGCAAATTTTAGTTAAAGCGCAAGCAGAGAATTTTACTGAAGAAGAATTAATGGCTATGATCGCCAAATTTGTCGGAAGTCTTGCCCAGATTAAAAATAGTAACATTCCCACCCTGCCTTTGGAGATGTTGATCTTTGAACTAACAAGCCGAGGGGATACCCCTGAGCAAGGCCGGCGTCCGGAGCCAGCCGCAGTCGACCGAAGGGAGCAAAGGCTGAGCGGAGGACAAGGGTTTGGCGTGGGAGGCCTGACGCGAACGGGGCGACCCGAGGCTAGGATCAACAAAGTTTTCTCAAAAGATCTCTGGCCCGAAGTAGTCAAAGAAGCAAAAACCCACAACAACAATTTGGCGGCGATGCTCAAAAGTGCGGTAATTTCTGAGATCGATGATGAAAATATTACCCTGGCATTTAAATTCAAATTTAATGCCAAGATAGTTTCCGGCCGTCACAATACAAAAATCGTCGAGGATATTATCGAAAAAGTCTGCGGCAGCCGCTATATTCTTTCTTGTGCCGTTGATCCAGAACTGGTCTTAGAAGCCCCAAAGGACGATGAAACAGAACTCTTAGAGGGAGTGACCGAAGTTTTTGAAGTGGAAGAGTAGTTTATCCCCACTATCCACATAATCCACAGGACTTGCAGGAAAAATTCGCAAGTTTTATTGTGGATATACAAAGTAATCATAATTCTCCGGAGGGAATTTGGCCGACAATATCAAAATCCCGCCTCAAAATACTGAAGCCGAACAATCAGTTTTGGGTTCTATTTTGATGGATAAAGATGCCATCATTAAAGTGGCGGACATTTTAAAGCCGGAAGATTTTTATCGTGAAGACCATGCTACAATTTATCGTTGCATTTTAAAATTATTTGAAAAAAGAAAGCCAATCGACATGGTCACTTTGACCGATGAGCTGGAAAAAGAAAAAAAACTGAAAAGTATCGGTGGTGCATCATATATCACAACATTGGTTAATTCTGTTCCGACGGCGGCGCATGTCGTAACCTACGCCAATATGGTTCACCAAAAAGCGACTTTACGCAGGCTCATTTCCGCCGCCGGCAATATTGCAGAGCTTGGTTTCCAGGAGGAAATGGAATTAGATACTATTTTAGACAAAGCCGAAAGCACGCTTTTTAATGTTTCGCAAAATTATGTCAAATCATTTTTTACGCCAATCAAGGATATTTTAGAGCAGTCTTTTGATCGGATTGATAAACTACATAAAGAAAAAGGTTCGATTCGGGGTGTGCCGACTGGCTTTCGTGATTTAGATAGTCTTTTGGCAGGGTTACAGCCTTCAGATTTAGTTATTCTCGCCTCCAGGCCATCGATTGGAAAATCATCGCTTGCCTTAAATATCGCTGACCATGTTGCTTGCGAAGCAAAACTGCCGGTCGGTATTTTTTCATTGGAAATGTCTAAGGAACAAATTATTGATCGATTTTTGTGTATGCGGGGCGCGGTAGATTCTTGGAAACTTAGAACAGGTAATTTAGAAGATGAGGATTTCGGCAAGCTTAATTATGCCATGGGTATGCTTTCCGAGGCGCCGATTTTTATTGATGATGCGCCATTTTTGAATGTGATGGAACTTAGAACCAAAGCGAGACGGCTACAGATGGAGCATGGACTAAGTTTAATCGTTTTGGACTATTTACAGCTTATGACTGGTGTGAATTCAAAAGGACCAGATAATCGCGTCCAGGAAGTTTCCGAAATTTCGAGGTCTCTCAAGGCACTCGCTCGTGAATTAAATGTGCCGGTTTTAGCCTTGTCGCAACTATCCCGAGCAGTCGAGCACCGTCCGGACAGACGACCGGTTTTAGCCGATTTACGCGAATCTGGCAGTATTGAACAAGATGCTGATGTGGTAATGTTTATTTATCGTGAAGATTATTATGATAAAGAAACCGAAAAGAAAAATATCGCGGAAATTTTAATCAGAAAACACCGCAACGGTCCAACCGGCGATGTCCAACTCTTTTTCAAACAAGAGTACATGAAATTTGGCACAATTGAAAAGAAGTTGGTAGAGGAAAAATAGTTTATGTTCTTTATCTTATAAACCAGCAAAATGGGTTGTACCATTTTCTGGTTTTGCAGCGTTTGCCAGGACTAGTCGGTGATGTCGATGGGGTTGGCGTGGGCTGAATTGTTGCTGTTGGTGTCGGCGTCGGAATTGGCGTTGAAGCAATGGTTGGGGTAGGTGTAGGCGTCGGCGTCTTGGTCGGGGTAGTTGTTATTGTTGACGTCGGCGCCGGCGTTGGGGTCGCGGTAGGGCTCGGGGAAGCAACAAGTGTCGGTGATGGCGAAGGATTCATAATTGCAGTGATAACGGTATTACTTTGAGCTGTTTTGTTTATACCATTTTCTGTATAGTATCCTAAGGCGGTGTTTGAAGCAGCCAATGTTTCCGCTCTCGGTCGAACCGCAAAATAAATAGCAACAGCAATTAGCAAAACAAGCGCTATTGCCCCCAGCAATAATTGAATTTTCTTTTTTCGGTTCATAATAACTCCTTAATTATAATGGCTTAATTTAATTTTACTCGAAAATTCAAGATATTAGTAGCATTTGCGTCAAGCGTCCCAAGGTTCCAAATAACTTTTGTACCATCAAAAGTTCCGCCGGCTGAAGCTGAACCGGCAACGAAAGTTGTGTTGGCTGGGATAGGATCTTCTATCCGGGTGTTAGTTATTTGAACATCGGTTGTATTTTGATAATTAATCGAATACGTTAGCGTGTCTCCCGATTTAGCCTGATTTTTATCAACCGATTTTATTAAATCCAGTTTTCCGACCTGGCCAAATTCGTAGCGTCCCAAATCTGGGGCGTTGCCAACATAATTATCATTGATATTGGGAATGACGATACCCTTATCGAGGGCCGGGCTTGAACTTCCCAGATGGAAATCGGAGGTACTGACAAATTTTGGATCAGCAAAGACACTATTTAGGTCTAAACCGTATTTAGAAAAATTTGTATTGGAAGTACTTACGCCAAACCACCAGAGGTTATTATTCGAATCAATTTGTCCCCAATGAGAATCGGTGCGCGGTTTGGTCAAATTTGGCCCGGCCGATTCAATCGGACGATTGACAATAATATTATTTTTTAGATGAACATTAATATGGCAGAGTGTGGTGTCGTAGCGGAAAAAGGATTGGGAATCGGTTGCAGCTGGATTGTAGCTTGAACTGTAAATCGTGTTTTGATAGTAAAAGATCGGCGCAAGGTCAGCCAACTGATGACCGGCTGCTAAGTCGTCAATGACTGAATTGCTGGCGACTTTGGCGGCTTGGTGGGCGGCATAAAAAGTATTGCGGAAAATATAAATTGGTCCGACCACGTCCGGGGTATGAGACAAGGTTCCTCGAGCCCCGGCGGAATCGTCGAAGGTGTTATTGTAGTAGCGAACATTGATATTTATACCACCATCGACCTCCATGCCATCGTCGTATGGTGTGCCGGCAGCAATTGTATTGTTGTAAAAATCGAAATTCTCGTGCGGGCCCTCGCGCAGCGCAATAATGTCCTGGACACCAGCGCCTTTGAAGCTGTTGTTGCGAATAACGACATTTTTGCCATCGTTCATGTAAAAGAGAATATTGGCGGTATTTTGGACATTAATATTGTTATTTTGAAAAATAAAATTCTGGAGATTCGAAAGTCCACCGGTGTTGGCGTTGTGATTGATCGCCACAACCGTACCAGCGCCCGTAGCTGCAGCTGGTACGTTGATTTGATTATTTTGGATGGTGACTCGCTGTAAATTGGTTGCCTTCATCGAAATAAAAGAACTCGGGCAGGTTGAAGCGCAGGTCATATTGAAACCTTCAATGATAATATCGTGGACATTATCGGTGTCAAAAGCGAAGGCGTAATTTGAGCTTTCGTTTAACACTGCGCCGGCAAGCCCTCGAATAGTAATCGGATTGCCTTGAGCTCCCGACTTGCTTACAGAAATACCTTCATTATAAGTCCCTGGTTGGACTACAATCGAATCTCCGGCTTGAGCGGCGGTCCAAGCGGCATTGATAGTTGCGTATGTTTGTCCCGAACCAACGTTCAAGGTCCGACCAGTGCCGTAACTGGGAGCGTCAGGCATGGTTGTTACTGAGGTGGTGACAGTATCGTAAGTGGAACCGTCCGTTTGTTTTAACATCACCCTAATATTGTAGGTAGTATTAGCCGTCAGGTAAAAAATGCTGCCGTATACTCTTCTGATCATCGGCGATACATCGGAAGAGACGACGTGAAGATCGCCTGTTTGGAGCGTGCCGTCTGGCTCTCGAAAATCGCCAACGCCGGGTTGGTCGGCGTAGATATTGCCAACGACGATGGAAGGATCTAAACCTTTTTTCCAGGCTAAATCGCCTTGTTTTTGGTATTCAAGTGTTGCCGAAGTGATTTGTGAAGGCAGATCACCCGTCGTCGGCCGGATTTTAATTTCGGCGTTATTAATAGTTCCATTTGTTTCCACGGTGTAATTTCCGGTGGCGTGGATTTTGATTGGCGTTTTGCCAACATAAATTAAACCACCGACGATTAAAACCGCTGTCAAGAAAATAGAGAATTTTTTCATTGCCTCTCCTTGATAAATTAGTCTTAGGTTAATTGTAATCTTTGTATTTGTTCTGTCAATATCTAAAGCGCGCGATCCTTGACAAAGGCCCGAAAATTTGCTATAATGTATTAATATTTAGAAATAATTGAACTTTAACAAGGAGGGGTTCAACGTCAGAGATAAGATAAGGAGGGTCCGCCAGCTGGCGGATTTGATCTCATAATCTTATCCCTGCCGTAAACCAAAAACAAAAACAAAAGAACTCGTACCTTAGAAAAAAACGGCAGGATCAGGGTGGGGTAATGCTTTCCTTGCGATAGACGCGTCGCGTTTGTGGTAGGGACAAAGCCAATTACTTTGCCCTTGCCACAAAGGCGCGAGGATCGGTCAATATTTAAAATAAATTATAGGCCGCAAACCATCGCGCCTTTTTTTATCTAATTTACTTTCACTTGAAAACTGACGATCCCGCTAACGCCAGCCGCCAAATCTCCCAGATTCCAAATCACTTTACCAGAACTTAATGATCCATTGTTGCTAGCTGAGCCATCGACATAGGTAGTATTTAAAGGGATAAGATCCTCGATACGCGCGTTTGTTATATTACTAATAGTGGAGTATTGCAAAACATATGTAATTATTTCGCCTTTTGCTGCCTGCGTTTTATCAACAGATTTGATAATGTTCAGAATAGGCACACTTGAAATATATTCATAAGCCCCAATATCAGTTCCAGAACCTTGGGGAATACTAATATTATTAAAATCACTATAGGCGGGAACAGCTCCGGCAGCAACGAGATTGAGCCCCTTATCAATACAGGAAGAATTAGCTTGTAAATTAAAATCTAACGCGGTGGTTCCGGTCGGATTAACTAAAAGGGGATTGCCGAAGAAAGAATTTTTGTCTTTGCCAGAAGAGGTTTGATAGCTTAATAAAGAAGTATAAGTTATAGCATTATCTCTCCATTTAGATGACCCGGTGGTATAAAACGAATTGTAATCTGACAACACGTTAGCGCCAAAATCCACCAGCAGCGGACTATTAGAGTTTGTATGAACTAGATTATTATTAAAAATCACTTGGCCCCCAGCAGATGATCCCATTAAACCATATCCTGAGGGATTGTAATAAGTATTATTATAGATGTAACTTTTCCCAGTCCCGGTTTCGACGGCGTTCGTGCCATTGGCATTGGCTTGGAGATTAATAATATTGTTATGGACTTTCATATTTGTGCCATGGGGCAATATTCCGCCAGCCTGGTATAGGTAATTATTTCTGACTTCACTGCCATTATCAAGGTAATAATCAATCCCACATTTAGTATTATTTATATTATTTTTCTCCACCAAACTGTTTTGAGATTCTTGAAGCCCGAGGGCGCACTGATCGCCAATAGTCGGTATCCCCACAATATTATTTGTGACAGTCGAAATCGTATTATTTCTGGCGACACAGTTTGTACTTTGATAAAAATAAATGCCGTCATTGCCGGTTCTTAGAGTCGAATTATTTTCTACCAGACAGCTACTGTTACTAATTCTCGCATAGATGCCGATACCTAAAGTATCTTTGACATCAACATTGCTAACCGTAATATTATTTGTTCCATTAAAGTCAACACCTGTGGATCCTCGCTCAATAGATAAATTTTCGATTTTTAGGTAACTGCTACCCGGATCAATAGTCACAGTACCTGAACGGAAAAGCCGATCGGCCGTCGTCGGGGCAGCACCGGACAAAGTTTTGATGTAAATTTTATCCGTCGTCGTGGCCGACCCATAAGAGCCTAATATAAATGTACTTAAAAAAGTATTGAGGTCTGCGTTCCAGGGGATTGCCTTTAATTTCGTTGTGCCCTCATAAGTAGGTCCAACCACGCTTCCTTGACCGACATTGGTAACATAGATGTTTGGGAAGCCGGCCACAGGTGACCAATTCGTGGCGATTTCCCCAACAATAATTGGTTTGGCGCCAGTATCATAAGCGCCCAGCGTAATCGGATTAGCAGAATTTCCAACTGCTTTTATTCGGACCTGGCCGTTGAAAGTATCACCGCTTTTTAGAAGTATTTTATCGCCAGGTTGAAAGGGAGAATTTGAATAAGATTTAATAAATATTTTATCGAGACTTTTCCATGGGCCTGAAGGAGAAAGGCCGTTATTAGAATCATTCCCAGTGCTTGAAGAAATATAATATGTTATGCCCAGAGCTTGAGTATGCCTCGCGTTTGAAAACAGTGCAGAAACACCAACAATAATTAACAGTCCGACCAAAATATAAGAGATCCTTTTCATAAAGCCCTCCCAATTACTATTATATTTCTATTATCAGTTAGATAAATCATATGTCAAGGAAAACCCTTGGCTAAGACTATATTTTTTGGAATATTTTTGTTAATATTTGATCGGCAATGAATGCAAAAATATTCGAAGGTCTAAACGAAATGCAAAAAGAGGCCGTTGTTACCATCGAAGGGCCGGTTTTAATATTGGCTGGGGCTGGTTCGGGAAAAACCAAAGCGTTAACTCATCGAGTTGCCTATTTAATCCAAGAAAAGAACGTCTCGCCCTATAATATCTTAGTCGTAACTTTCACCAATAAAGCGGCAAACGAAATGATCGAGCGGATAAATAAATTGCTTGGGCAAAGGCAGCGCGTTTTAAATAAATCTGTCCCAAAGTTATTACCTTGGGCTGGGACTTTCCATAGCATTTGTGCTAAAATCCTAAGAAAAGAAATTGATACACTTGGGTATCGGCGCACATTTATCATCTACGATGAAGACGATTCGCTGGCGGCAATTAAACACGCCATGGACACTTTGGAAATTGATAAAAAACAATACAACCCAAAGGCAGTCAAGAACTTTATTTCCGGTGCTAAAAACGAACTCATTGGCCCAACCGAATATAAAAAATATGCCCAAGGTTATTTCGGCGAGGTGGTCCAAAAAGTCTACGAGCAATATCAAAAAGATTTAAAAGCAGCGAACGCTTTAGATTTTGATGATTTAATTATGATGACCGTTGGGTTGTTTAAAAAATTCCCAGAGGCTCTAAAGCGGTGGCAAACATTATTTAAATATATTTTGGTTGATGAATATCAAGACACCAATCATGCCCAATATGTTTTTATTAAATTGCTGGCCGAACGCCATCAAAACCTTTTTGTGATTGGCGACGATTACCAAGCGATTTATTCGTTTCGGGGCGCTAACTTTCGTAATATTTTGGATTTCGAAAAAGATTATCCTAAAGCGAAAGTTATCAAAATGGAACAGAATTACCGGTCAACGAAATCGATTATCAATGCCGCCCAAAAAGTGATTGAAAAAAATATTTTACGCTCCGAAAAACAATTATGGACAGAAAATGAAGAAGGATTGCCAGCAACCATTTTTGAGGCACCCAATGAAATTGAGGAAGTGGAATTTATTTTAGACGAAATCAATGCCTTAAAACATATCGGCAATTTAAATCAGTTTGTAATTCTTTACCGCACTAACGCTCAATCGCGTATTTTTGAAGAAGGCTTAATGGGCCGCAATATTCCTTACCGTTTGGTCGGGGCTTTGAGATTCTATGAACGAAAAGAAATTAAAGACATTTTATCTTATCTAAAATTAATTTTAAATCCTGCGGATAAGGTCTCACTCAAACGAATAGTTAATGTTCCGCCGCGCGGTATTGGCGATAAAACCTATCAAAAATTAGACATTAATAATCCGAAAGTGGAGAAGTTTTTAAAAATGATGGAATCTTTTCGCGAAGCAGCTAAGAGAATAAAAATCCCACAGTTAATTGATTTGATAGTGGATATAACTCTCTATAAGGATTTTCTTTTAGACGGCACAGAAGAAGGAGAGATGCGCTATGAAAACGTTGAAGAGTTGAAGTCTGTTGCTTCGCGTTCAGAGAGCTTAGAAACTTTTTTAGAAAATGTCGCTTTGGTTTCCGATGTGGATAACTATGATCAGAAATTTGAGGCTGTGACTTTAATGACCTTGCACAATGCTAAGGGTTTAGAATTTCCAGTTGTTTTTATGGTAGGCTTGGAGGAAGGATTATTTCCGCATGCCCGTTCGATGATGGAGCCTATGGAAATGGAGGAGGAGCGCCGGCTTTGCTATGTGGGCATGACCCGGGCGCAAAAGAGATTGTATTTATCCTATGCCCAAACGCGGATGATTTATGGGGGCCTGCAATCCAACCAACCCTCGAGATTTTTATCTGATATCCCCGAAGAATTGACGGAGAGAATTTAATAGCTTAAAGCTTAAAGTGCAAAGCTAAAAACTGCAGCTCAAAAGATAAAGGATTGATCATTTTAGTTTTTTCTTGAAGTTTTAACATTTGAGTTTTAAGTTTTAACATTATAGAATTGAAAATGGACTGTTTTTAGAAGGAGTTAATATTTTAACTGTCATTTTAGCTCTTTGGTTTACTCTTTTTACTCCCAGCAACGTAGTTAAGCCTGAAGTCGCCGGTTTGCAAACTGGCTCTGATCCAAATCACCCGACGGAAATTTATTATGGTGATCCTTTTATCAAAACCTTAGATGAAATGTTATCCAGTTTAGGCCTCGAGATTTTTAAAGAAGATCAAGTGGAAGTTTTACCCCCGCCGGAATGGGGGATGGGGAGTAAAATTACTATTCATCGCGCTCTGCCAGTTGAGGTAACCGATGCGAAAAAAGTCACTATTTATCGAACCTGGCAAGAGACGGTGGGTGGATTACTTAAAGAAAATAATATTGAACTCGTGGGCCAAGATAGCGTTGATCCAGCGCTGGAAACGAAACTCGCCAAGGATATGAAAATAAAAGTCACTCGCGTGGCGGAAGTTGAAGTCACTGAAAAAGAAGCGATTGATTTTAAAACCATTAGAAAAGAAGATATTGACCTGGAAAAAGGCCAAACGCGGATAGATCAAAAGGGCATCAAAGGGGAAAAAACAGTTATTTATATCGTGAAAAGAGTTGATGGTGAAGAAGTCTCACGGACGAAAAAATCTAGCGAAATTACTAAAGATCCAGTCAATGAAATTTTGATTATTGGCATTGGGCCAAAATATACGACCGAAGGACCTTATAAAGATACAATCAACGCCGCCGCCAGAAAGTACTTAATCAACGGTACCGCCTTGCATTGTTTAATGATGCGCGAATCTGGCGGCTCGGCCGACGCCGGTTATCCTGACGCTGATTATAAAGGTTTGTTTCAGTATACTGATGGTTTTTGGGCCGACGCCAGTTCAGCGGCTGGCTACGGTGGGGCAAGTATTTATGATGCCACGGCCCAAATTTACACAACGGCTTATGAACTCACTCACGGCCAATCTCGCCGCTGGCCACCATGGGGAAGCTGCGCGAATCAATGAAAGCAAAAAAATCGCTTGGTCAAAATTTTCTCGTTAACGAATCGATATTGCCTACTATTATTAAAGCGGCGGAAATAAAACCCGGCGATATTGTGATTGAAGTCGGGCCGGGAATGGGCGTGTTAACTAAGGCGCTTCTCGATGCCGGGGCGAAAGTTTTTGCGATTGAAAAAGATTTTGATTTAATTGCCTATCTAACGCAGAAATTCGGCAACAATAAAAATTTAAAAATCGTCCATCAAGATGCCTTATTTTTTGACGCCTCGCATTTTGAAAAATACAAAGTCGTTTCCAACCTGCCTTTTTATATCGCCTCGCCAATCATTCGCAAATTTTTAGAAAGCGCGAATCCGCCGGAATTGATGGTGGTGATGGTCCAAAAGGAAGTCGCCGAAAAAATCACCGCCAAACCGGGCAACCGCGAGCGGGGAGTTTTAACATTAGCGGTGGAGTTCTACGGTGACGCGGAAATCATCGCGACCGTATCTAAAAATAGTTTCCGCCCCCAACCTAAAGTTGATGCATCGGTTATTAAAATTGTTCCACAAAAGAAGCCGGATATTGCTCCCAAATTATTCTTTCGCATTGTTAAAGCCGGCTTTTCCGCTAAACGCCAGCAAATCCACAATTCTTTAGCCGCGACACTGCGATTGCCGAAGGATCAGGTTATATCAATGCTGAAAAAATCCAATATCGATCCGCAAAAAAGAGCCGAGGATTTAATGTTGGAGGATTGGATTAAGTTAAGTAAAATTATTGGTTCTTAAATAAGAAGGAGAAAATATGGGTCTTGAACAAGGGGATGATCAAGGGTTTGAGCAGCGGCCACCAGACCTAAGAATTTCGGCGTTTATAGATGCTGCCGCTGAGATGGGGGGTGTGAGTTTTAATGAATTGACAGCTGATGAAAAACCCAACGCTGCTAAATTCTTTGGATTTTTTAGGGAAGTGCTTTCACCGCTAAGGCCATCTGAGCCGTCGCCTGATTTTGAAAGGCTTTTTCGTTTTCTCTCGGATGAAGAAGTTGCTGCTATCGGTCAAACTGTTTGGAGTACTCGCCAGGAAACGGGAATCGATCGGCCGGGAGAATTCAATCCGAATGATTTTTTTGGCTATAATATTTTCAGTAACCAAATTGCCGTGCCGAGGAGCATGCTAAATCGTGATCCCAGTACTCTTCCGATCGAGATACAGGAAGCTGCCTGTCACGAAGTGGTTCACGCGATGAGTTACCGCAGTATCAAAATTGACGATCAAAGAAACAGAGCGGAAGTCCAGTCTGGGATTGTCCATCGTACTCAAACTCTAGAACAACCGCCAGACAATAGTCCAAGAATGCAGACGAAATTTGTCCGCGAAGAACTGAACGAAATTTTAACTGACTATTATGTTCTTTTCAGTATCCGTTCTCACGTGGCCTTTTTAGAAGGAAAAAGCCTTGATCAAGTCTCTAGCGAACTGGACCAGGCATTTCCTGATAAGCATGATATTTTTGATTTAGGCCAGGCTTGGTCACGACTAGTTGGCGAAAATACATTATATCGCGCTTATTTTCATGGAGAAGTCGAACCGCTTATCAGAGCTACCAATGCGATTCAGGGCGGATTGTTTGATCGCTTAAGTGCTTTAGCAAGAGAAAATGATTTGAATGCGATAAGATCTTTGCTTGAATCGATCGGCTCTAGCAAGCCAGGGAGTAAAAAGAAAAGAAGATAAATTTTTAGAGCCGATTTGACGCCCGGCGATTGGCTAAAATTTTCTTGGCGCTTCTTTAGGCGCAAATTTAGTCGGGATATATTTTTAGGAGGTGTTATATGGGAGAAACAATTCCAGGACAGGATCCAGAAGCAAAGCAACCGGGAGTTCAGCCATTTACAAAGGAATTCTTTGAGAGTGATTCTAGGAGCTGGCAATTAAGAGATCTATGCCTTGAGCTGGCCAATACGCTTTCACAATATTTAGCTGGAGCTGTCCAGTTAGAACCGGTTATCCTTGACCTTGCGCAAAGATTGGAAGCCCTGAATGTTACCCCGGGAATGAATTTGGGCAGGACGCAGGAGGAATACGCGAAGGACCCCGTCTTGTTTGCAGAATATATAGCCGGTCAATGCTTAAATCTTTTACCGGAAATTATGGACAGAGCATTAGATAGTGATGCAGCATCACTCGAAAAGCCGAGGCGATTGAAGGAGGAGGACACGTTTTTGATAGAAGGTCATTCCTTAATTAATACAACGAGAAGAATGTTTGGTGCTGACCTCGAAGAGGAATGAATTCCCGAAAGGGTGCCTACCCCGTGAGATGTGTAACTATCTAACGGGGGATGAACGGCTCAAGGGGTGAGCCGTTAATGATTTTTACCAATAAATATCTAATCTTCCACTTCTCAACTTCCCAGTATAGAAGTGAAATAGAGAAAGAATAAAAAAGCCCGGGTTTGCGAAGTCGATGAAAAAATTTCAGCTTTTTGTTTGAGCTCGTCTAAAAATTTCATTAATGAGAGCAAAAAAATAACCAGGCCGCTTTTGAAGTTCAGCGGTCGAGGCTCGGTTAACCCAAACGATTAAATCTTCATCACTATATAGATCAATTTTAAACGCTTCTTTTGCTTTTGCCGCCGCAATATCCAAGTTCAGCCTTGAAGCTGTGCCGAGGCTAAACAAATCCCTTTTTACATTTAAGGCATGCTCAACATCTAATTGATCTCCGTGTCGTGCCGACCATTCAATTAAAGCAATAAAATCTGGAGTTGGTTTTGATTCAGGTTCTTTTGGTCCTTCACCATCGCTTTTAAGCAGATGAAGATCGGGCTTTTCTTTTTTTTCTTCGCTTTGTTCTGACGGAGGTGTAGTCTCGCCTGTTTGCTCAATTATTCGAAGATCAGGTCTTTTTTCTCTCATTTAATTTTATTATATGTTAGTTTAGAAAATAAAAAAGAAGGCCCGCGGTCTGCCAGGCGGAAGTCTGGTATAATAAAAGTATGAAAAAGTTAGGTCTTGTGTTCTTAGCATTGATATCAACTTTTGTTTTTGTATTTTTGTTTGATTATCTTTTCGGAAAGGTTTGGAAAATAAATAACAATCTTTCGGTTGGCATACCTTTCATGCTCTCGCTTTATTTTTGGGGCGTGTTTTTTCTGCGCCGTCAAAAATGGCAAAAAGCCATTGGGATCATTCTTTATACCATTGGTGTTTTGTACACTTTTATCATGCTGGCCTCGCCATATGATTCGCAAAAAGAGTTTATTGCCACCCGAGTTTTTATTTTATTTGGCTGGGCGGCCGGAATATACTTAATCGCCCGTAAGGGTTGGGCCTCAATAATTTTTGGCATTTTGGTAATTCTTTTAACCTTGCCAATGGCGATATTGGGTTCTATTTTTATGTACGGCAAACTTCATCCTTAAAAAATACTTCCTGAACTTAAAATCTCCTGCTATACTTATACTATGGAAGAAAAAAAAGACGATCTAATTCATGAGGTTGCCGAAGTTCCCATCGAAGCGGTTAAAACGACAGTGGAGGTCGAAAAGGAAGGCGCTAAATTAATTGAAAAAGAGGCTCTCAAAACCGCCGAATTTGTTGAAAAGCAGCCGCCCATCAAACAAGCGCGCCATTTTTGGCACGGTTTGGGCCCGGGTTTAACTACCGGCGCGGCTGACGATGACCCGTCCGGCGTGGCGACTTATTCACAACAAGGCGCCAAGTATGGTTTCCAACTACTTTGGCTCGCGCCACTCACTTTTCCTTTGATGGCGGTGGTTCAAGAAATGTGCGCCCGAATCGGTCTTGCCACCGGCAGGGGACTAGCCTCTAACATCAAAAAATATTTTCCCAAATACGTCCTCTACATTTCTGCGGTACTATTATTAATCGCTAATTCGTTTAACATCGGCGCTGATTTAGGCGGGATGGCTAAAGCCACCCAACTTCTCGCGCCGGGGCTCCCATTTTGGCTTTTGGTTATCGGCTTCGTGGTTATTTCTTTGGTTTTGCAAATTTTTATTTCCTATCCAAAATATGCCAAATATCTAAAATACATGGCCTTAACTTTATGTGTCTATATTTTGGCTACTTTTACTATCAAAGGTTTTCCATGGGGCGAAGTTTTAAAACACGTTGTGACCCCATCGCTTGATTTTTCTAAAGAGCAATTTATTTTAATTACCGGCATTTTGGGGACGACTATTTCGCCGTATTTATTTTTCTGGGAAACGTCCCAAGAAGTTGAAGAAAAAATTTCCGAGGGGAAAACCACTGTGGCTGAACGTCAAGAAATCACCTCGAAAGATGTCCGCAAGATGCGCGTCGATGTTTGGACAGGTATGTTTTTTTCCAATTTGATCATGTTTTTTATCGTCGCCCTTTGCGGGGCAACTTTGTTCAAAAGCGGTATTATTAACATTAGTTCCGCGGCTGATGCCGCCGCCGCCTTAAAACCGCTAGCTGGTAATTATGCCTCTCTTTTATTTACCATCGGAATTTTAGGCACGGGATTTTTGGGGATTCCGATTTTGGCTGGCTCCGCTTCCTACGCTGTTTCGGAAAGCATGGGCTGGCGCGAGGGTTTAAGTTACAAATTTCGCCAAGCGATATATTTTTATGGCGTGATTATTTTTTCAATGGTAATCGGCTTAGTCATTAATTTTATTGGCCTGGATCCGATTAAAGCTTTAATCTACGCCGCAGTTTTAAATGGTTTGGTGGCCGCCGTAATTTTGGTCTTGATTGTTTCTTTAAGCAATAAAAAACAAGTGATGGGCGAGAAAGTCAATGGCTTTTGGACAAAATTAATCGGCTGGCTAGCCACCGGTTTTATGGTCATTACTGGTTTAATTACGATTTATTCAATATTTTGGAAATGATTTCTATGGGAACTTTATATGTGATCGCCACCCCAATCGGCAATTTGGAAGACATTACGCTCCGAGCTTTACGGATTTTAAAAGAGGTGGATTTAATCGCCTGTGAAGATACGCGGCGGACAAAAATTTTATTAGACCGTTATCAAATTACTAAACCATTAGTCTCTTATCACCAGCATTCAAAGCTGCAAAAAGTCGAGAGTATCATTGATGAACTGAAAAGCAATAAAAATATTGCTCTTGTCACTGACGCCGGTACTCCGGGGATTTCCGATCCCGGCGGCGTCTTGATAGAGAAGGCAATAAAGAATAAAATAGAAGTTGAGCCGATCCCTGGCCCGTCTTCGTTTGCGGCAATTTTATCGGTGGCCGGTTTTTACTTGGATAAATTTTTGTATTTAGGATTTTTGCCAAAGAAAAAAGGCAAACTAACTCTCTTAAAAAAAATTGCCGAAAGTAACGTTCCCATAGTAATCTGCGAGTCGCCTTACCGAATTATCGAAACACTTAAAACAATCGAAAGTATCGCCGGCGATCGAGAAGTGGTTATCGGTCGTGAATTGACAAAAAAATTTCAGGAAATTCTACGCGGAAAAATTTCGGAAATATTACCCGCGATACGAGCCCAAGGCGAATTTGTCATCATTATCAATAGCAAAAGGATGTAAATTGAATCAAAAGCCCCAAGCACAACCCAAGCCAGTCGAAGTTCCGCCGCCGGCAAAAAAGGAAGTTTTTTATGTGACAACAGCCATTGATTATGTGACCGACCCACCGCACATTGGTCACGCCTACGAAAAAATTGCCGCCGATATTTTATCGCGCTATTGGCGGAGACGCGGGGTTAATGTTTTTTTTCTCACTGGCACCGATGAACATGGATTAAAGATTGCTCAAGCGGCAGCCAAAAATGGCATGCCGCCAAAAAAATTTGTTGATGAGATGTCGCTCAAATATCAAGCCGCTTGGTCGGCCTTGGAGATCAAATACGATAACTTTATTCGGACAACCGATCCAGACCATGAAAAATATGTTCAAAGTTTCGTTCAAAAACTTTATGAAATAGGGGATGTCTACAAAGATCGCTATCAGGGTTTATATTGTGTCGGTTGCGAGGAATATAAAGTGCCAAATGAACTTTTGCCAGGCGAGCTCTGTCCCATTCATAAAACAAAATGCCAAGGTGTTTATGAGGATGTGTATTTTTTTCGACTTTCAAAGTATCAACATTTAATTATCGAAGTTATTAAAAACAATAAAATTAACATTGAGCCGCAAGCCAAAAGAAATGAAATTTTACAATTCCTTACCTCGCAGAAACTGCAGGACCTGGCAATATCTCGCAGCAAGGTTCCCTGGGGTATACCTGTACCTTGGGACAAATCCCAGACAATTTATGTTTGGGTTGACGCTTTACTAAACTATATCACCGGCTCGCGGGGCAATTGGCCGCCATATTTGCATATTATCGGCAAAGATATCTTCAGATTCCACTGTATTATTTGGCCGGCTCTGCTTTTGGCAGCCGGGATCGAACTCCCAAGAAAAATATTTATCCATGGCTTTTTGACTATCAACGGCGAGAAGTTGTCCAAAACGCGCGGCAATGTCATTAATCCAATGGAAGTTGCTAAAGTTTATGGCGTTGATGCTTTACGTTACTTTTTATTTCGTGAAATTCCCTTTGGTCAAGATGGCGATTTTTCGATTGAAAGATTCGAAAAAAGATATAAATCTGATCTCGCTAATGACTTAGGCAATTTAGTTCAGCGAACAATTATCATGGCCAATAAATATCAAATAAAATGGGTATATAAAATCGTCGCCAAGCCATTTCATCAAATTGATCGCGCCATCGAGAATTTAGAATTTCATAAAGCACTTGAATGGACTTGGCAGATGATTGCCGAAGCCAACCAAAAAATTGACAATGAAAAACCTTGGCTTCTCATCAAAAACAATCCGCAGAAATTAAACGAAGTTATAACGCAACTCTTAGAAACACTTTCACATGTTGCTTTTATTATCGAGCCGTTTTTACCAGAAACTTCCTGGTCTATGATTGAACAGCTCAAAAGTATGAAGCCTTACGTTCTTTTCCCGCAGATTGGGAAGGGTAAATAAAGGAGGGATAGTGTTCGCATTTGTTGCCGCGATATCACAAGCCGCCGGCATCATTGTCGATAAGGTTATCTTAACGCGTCGGCGGGTCGAAACCCACGTTTTTATCCCGATTCTTTTTTTATTTTTAGCCTTTTTGACCGCAATTCTAATACCATTTTTAGGCTATGTTTCGAGCGATTTTTTTAGAGCTAAATATATCTTGTGCTTTTTGGCGATGTTAGTCACAGCAATTATCTGGAATTTTTTTTATTATCGCGGCGCCCAGAAAGAGAAAGTCCAGGAGTTCGAACTCATCATCATGTTTCAGCCGCTAATGACGATTTTGCTCGCGGCAATTTTTATTGAAAAAGATGTTAATATCCATCTTTTTATTGCTTCCATCCTAGCCTCAATCGTTTTGATTTTGGCGCATCTTAAAAAAATGCATTTTGAATTAAGCGAGTATTCCTGGGGTTTAGTGATTGCGTCTTTTTTTATTTCGGTTGAGATAATTTTTCAAAAAATCTTACTGGAGGTTTTTTCGCCGGCGTCTTTATATTTTTGGCGGACAACGATAATTTTTCTTTTTTTCTATTTTTACTACCGACCGCACATCAAACAAATAAGTAATACTAATCTTTGGTTAATTATGCTTACCTCGGCTTTGGGTGTGGCGCAGATGGTCACTAAGTTCTACGGATTTGATCAATTTGGCGTCATCTATACATCGCTCGTGCTCATTATTTCTCCCATTCTGGTATATATTCTTTCGACTGTATTGCTTCACGAAAGATTGCGGGCACGAATGATCGTTTCATTTCTTGTAATTTTGGGCTGTATTGTATACGCTTCGGTCCTAGGGAAATAATATGTATATCGACACTCATGCTCACTTGAACTTTAAGGCTTTTGAAGCCGATTATCGCGATGTAATCGAGCGCGCTTTTAAGTTAGATGTCCGCGCCATTATCAATGTCGGCTCTAATCTCAAAACTTCACTTGAGGCAATTAAAATCGCCAACATGTATGACAAAGGAGTTTATGCGGCGATTGGTTTGCATCCGATTCATATTAAAGATGAAGATTTTGATCGAGATGAGTTTGAAAAAATTGCCCAGGATAAAAAAGTTGTGGCGCTGGGGGAGACTGGTTTGGATTACTATTACGATCGTTCAACCAAAGAGCGGCAAAAAGAAATTTTTCGTAAAATTTTGACCATTGCCAATAAAATTTCTAAGCCAGTGATCTTGCATTCCCGCGACGCTGGCGACGATGTTCTTTCAGTCTTAATCGAAGAAAAAATTGAATCAAAAGGAGTAATGCATTGCTCCCAAGGAAATTGGAATTTTGCCAAGGTCATATTGGACATGGGTTTATATATTTCTTTTACTGGTCTAATAACTTTTACCAAAAATTATGAAACATTTGAGGTTATCAAGAACGCGCCGCTCGAGCGGATAATGATCGAAACCGATTGCCCTTATATGACGCCGGAGCCATACCGGGGAAAAAGAAACGAACCAGCCTATGTGGTCGAAGTGGCCAAAAAAATCGCCGAGATAAAAAAGATACCATTAGAAAAAGTGGCTGAACAAACTACCAAAAATGCAATTGAGTTGTTCGGTTTGGATCTTTAGAAAGGAATATATGGATCATAAAGATTTTGCAATTCGAATGGCAAAGCAAGCAGGAGAAATTTTAAAGAGGGATTTTTCATTTGGTCTTAAAAAAGAGTGGAAAAAAGATGAATCTGTGGTTACCCAAACCGACATTGAAATTAATAAGATGATAATTGCTGAAGTTAAGAAAAATTTTCCCAACTATGGCGTTTTGTCCGAGGAAGCAAGCCACTTACACAAGAAAGATAGCCTTTGGGTTTGCGATCCGATTGACGGAACAATTCCCTTTGCTCACGGAATTCCTACTTTCACATTTTCTTTGGCTTTGGTCCAAAAAGGCCAACCCAAGTTAGGGGTAATCTATGATCCCTTTATGGATAGATTATATTATGGCGAGAAAGGCAAAGGGGCATTTCTAAACGATAAAAAAATTGAAGTTTCGAAAGACAGCAATATTTATCGTAAATTGATTGAAGTGGAGTCGTGGCAACAGGCGCCCTATCAACTTCCTGGTTTTGTTCAGAAGATTGAAAAAGACGGCGCTATATTTATTGATTTATGTTCGTTTGCGTATTGTGGCGCTTTGATAGCGTCTGGTGAAATGATTGGTGGTGTTTGTTCTGGAGCTCAAGCTCATGATATTGCCGCTGCAAAAATTATTGTTGAAGAAGCCGGCGGAAAAGTCACAGATCTTTACGGCCAAGAACAACGTTTTGATAAAGAAGATATTAAAGGCTCAATAATTTCTAACGGCTCAGTTCATGATTATTTGATCGAACAAGCAAGCGATCTTATTGTTACAAAAAAATCCACAAAATTATGAGCAAAATTAACGCCGAATGGCATAAGAAAAATCGAATGCCGAAAAGCCCGAACTTAGAAGAACGGATCAAATGGCATAAAGCGCATGCCAAAGCTTGTAAGTGTCGCGAAATGCCGGAAAATATTAGAAATTTAATTAAAAATAGAGGAGAAAAATGAAAGCGAAAATTCGTCATCATGGGGCTTCGAGTGCGGTTTATGGACTGGGATTCATCGGCGCGGCCGTTTACTTTATCGGCCAAGCGACAACGTTTGGCATGGGCGTGGTCGGATTCTTGAAAGCCATCGTCTGGCCAGCGTTCTTGGTCTACCAGGCCTTCCACTTTTTGGCGAGATAGAAATGGCGGAAGTCAAAGAAATTGAATTAACGGAAGCTTACAATATTCATCTAAAGATTCCGGAGTTTAAAGATCCGGAAGATACTTTAGAGCATTTTAAAGACCGCGTTGAGGGCAAGGAAAGTTTAGTGCTGGCAGGTTTTGTTGACAGAAAACCAGCCGGGTATATGATTTCTTATGATCGATACGCCGATGGCTCAATCTATTGCTGGATGACGGGAGCCGTGCCGGAATTTCGTAAACAAGGTGTGCTTTCCGCGATGATGAATTATTTGGAAAAGTGGGCTAAAGAAAATAATTTTAAGTCAATCAAGATTAAAACTCGCAACGCCCGTCGTGAGATGTTGGGCTATCTCGTGAAACACGACTTTCAATTCTTGGAGATTGAGCCGAAAGAAGAAATTTCGGATAGTAGAATACTTTTGGAGAAAAAGCTAATTTGACACCCGGCGATTGAGCACTATTTCAGAAAAGAAAGTGCCAAGGAAAAACCCCTCAAAAAATCACCCACGGTATATTATGAGTTTTTTCTAATCGTAAACTTCCCGCCTTTAGTACAAGAAACAATCCCCTTTTTATGGTGAAAAGCCTCTATTTTTTCTTTATCCATATGTTCTAAGATTGTCCGTTCAAGTTCGGCTTGCTTATTTTTTAATTCCAAATATTCACCAACAATCTCATCGATTTTTTGATCAGCCGGAGATTTATCTTTAAACTTATGGGACATTTTGGGACAGCGATCTTGAAAGTCGCACCAATCGCAAAAGGAATTTCGTTTGGGCTGCCAATTAGTTTCTTTTTCAATCTTTTCAGCGGTTTCGATAAATTCTTTTTTAATAATTTCAGCATCTTCTTCGGTTCTATCCGTTGTGATTTGCTGGTCGTGTTTTAAATAGTACAAAGTCAGTCTGACATCTTTGGCTTCGGGCCAGAGATTGCCGACGGCAAAGCGATAGATCCCCAGTTGCTTATCGACGTTAACTTGATTTTGGTCGGGCATGGTTTTAGATGTTTTATAATCAATCACCTCAAAAGCGCCAAACGGCAGTTTATCGATCCGATCAATTGCTCCGCTTAAAGTATGTTTTTCGTTTAGCGGAATATAGAATCTTTTTTCGGTAGCGACGATATTACGAAACCCCGGCTTTAAACTCGCATGAAAATTGCGGATCATATTTTGACCCATATCAAAATATTGTTTTGCCTCCTGAGAGGAAGAAAACACGCTGTCATCCCAGTGATCCTTTAAGTAGACGATCAGTTCATCAATACTCGGGATAATCGGATCTTTTTTTAAGGCAAGTTGCACGATTTCATGAATTAATGAACCAAAAGAAAGCTCCGCTTTTTTGGGAACAGAAACCCTATCAATATATTGAAATTTGTATTTAGCTGGACAGCGATTGTAAGTATCAAAAGCTGAATATGAAATGCGCATGGTTTAATCTTATCGATTAATCACAAATTCGTAAAGATGTGTTACGATAAACTTATGAAGCTCACGACTATTATTTTAATCATTGTTCTTTTTGTAATTTCGTTTGTTGGCGGCGCGGCTTTTTGGTTCTATCAAAAAGGCACGAAATTAGCGGATAGAGCAGTTAATATAAACACAAGTTCTAATCCAGAAACCCCATCGAGCACAAACTCCGCTATCCCAGATTTGATTATGCCTACAGCCGATGTCGATGGCCAAGATCTCGGGGATGTAGCTAGATTCCCTGGCTCTGTGCGCTCTGGTTATTACCGCTCTGACGATGGTAATTTTATTGCCGTTGATTATTTTGCCAAAGAAAAATCTGAAAAGATCATCGATTTCTATAAAAAAGAATTAACAAGCTGGAATATTTTGTCGGAAAATCAAAAGGTTTTAACATTTGCCAAGGACAACAAAGAGACAACAATTGAAATTATGGATGAAGACAAAGTAAATTCCCTCACCCAATATTCAATCAGTTACACAATTATTCAAACAGAATAACGAGATCTCAACCTAGCTTTAAAAGAACTTGACCCCGCACACCCAATTTCTAAAAAAATAATAATGACCAAAATTTATATGGTTTGGGTGTAGGGGTTGACTTAAAGTTACATAACATGTAATATATATTTGTAAAGGAGCAAATATGAATAAAACAATTAATGTTAATGAGCTTCAAGCAAATATTTCCAAAGTTCTACGCCAAGTTGAAAAAGGTGAAGCTTTTGAAGTTATGCGCTATAGCGATCCAATCGCCGTTGTTCTATCATACGAAGATTATTTGAAGTTAAAGGGTGAATGTAAAAGATGCATTCAAGATTTAAGGAGGCTGGTGAAATGAGGGTTTACCTAGATTATGCGGCTACCACACCAATTCGCAAAGAAGTCCTTGAAGCCATGCGGCCCTATTTGGAAAAAGATTTTGGCAATCCTTCAAGCATTCATTCATGGGGACAGCGAGCGCGGAAAGCGATTGATGAATCGCGGGCAGAAATTGCTAAATTTTTAGGTTGTCAGAGCGAGGAAATCATTTTTACTGGCGGTGGTTCGGAGGCAGATAATTTGGCGATTCATGGAGTTATAGCTGGTCTCGGGGCTAAAATTAATCCCCACATTATTACTAGCGCCTTCGAACATCATGCCGTTCTCAAACCTTGCGAGGATTTAGAAAAAAGGGGTTTAGCAACAGTTACCTATATTCGACCAAATAAAGAGGGGATTATCGCAGTAGAAAAAATCAAAAAAGCCATTAGGTTAAATACGGTTTTGGTTTCGATCATGTATGTCAACAATGAGATCGGTACCATTCAGCCGATCCGCGAAATTGGGAAAATGATTGAAGTGGAAAACAAGAAGCGGAAGTCTATAGTCGGTAGTCGGAAAGCGATCTTTTTTCATACCGACGCCGTCCAAGCGACGGAATACTTGCCGATGAACGTAGATTATTTACATGTTGATATGTTAACCATCGCTGGACACAAGATTGGCGCGCCGAAAGGTGTTGGTTTGCTTTATATCCGCAAAGGCACGCCGATACGAGCAATTATTCATGGCGGCGAACAGGAGAAAGGATTACGAGCCGGCACGGAGAACGTGCCTTATATTGTGGGACTTACCAAAGCTATTGATTTAATTAAAAATGCAAATTTAAAAAATTTAAGAGACTGTTTTATCGAGCGCGTCATCAAAGAAATTCCCGAAGTCTATCTTAATGGCTCAAAAACCTTCCGTGTCCCCCACATTGTCAATTTTTACTTTAAAAATATTGAAGGCGAATCAATTGTTTTGGGGTTAGATTTGGAAGGCATCGCCTGCTCCACTGGTTCAGCTTGCACCTCCCAAGCCCTCGAGCCTTCGCACGTTATCATGTCAATTTTTAATGATCATTTTAGAGCCGCTGGTTCAGTGAGATTTTCTTTATCAAAACTGACAACTAAAGCAGAATTAGATTTTGCCATCGAAAAAATTAAAGAGATTGTTGCTCGATTAAGAGAAATAAGCCCATATACCAAGGAGAAAAATGAGTATCGATAGTTTGTACAACAAAAAAGTGATAGAATATTTCTTAAATCCCCGCAATATGGGCGAAATTAAAAATCCTTCAGGCGTTGGCCGTGTTGGTAATCCTGTCTGTGGCGACGTGATGGAGCTATACTTGAAAATCGAAAATAGAAAATCGAAAAAAGGGAAAACGCAAGAAGTTATCACCGATGCCAAATTTAAGACCTTTGGTTGTGGTGCGGCAATTGCCAGCTCATCAATGATGACAGAGATGATCAAGGGAAAATCAATCAAAGAAGCCTTAAAAATTAGCAATTTAGCTGTTTCAGAGGCCCTAGGCGGACTGCCGCCGATTAAACGCCATTGTTCGGTTCTGGCTAAAGAAGCCCTCGAAAAAGCCCTGGCTGATTGGAAAAAGTAGCGCCGTCTTACGCGATATGGTAGTATTAAAAGAGAGCTGATATGACAATATTGATAGACGTTTTTATTATTTTAATCGTCGTGATCTATATTTTAGATGGCTATCGTCAGGGATTTTTGAAGATGCTCGTCGATCTTGGGGGAATTATTCTGTCTTTTATTATTGCCCTTAAATATTATGATTACGCGGCCATCTTTTTAAACGACAGGGGTATTGACGCAAACCTTTCTCGCCCTTTGGGCTTCTTTGCTTTGTGGGCGCTTTCTCAAATTATTTTTTATCTTTTAATAACGCTCGCCTTTCGATATGTGCCTGATTTTATTAATTTTAATAAAGTTAATAAATACCTTGGGACATTACCTGGTATGGTCAAAGGTGTAATTATTATTTCTTTATTCCTAATCCTTTTAATGACCCTGCCTCTTAAGACAGGAATTAAGGAGGAATTTTCTAAGACATTTATTGCGGGGCGTTTAATCCGGTCAACAGCTGAAATTGGCAACAAGATGAATCAGATTTTAGGAACGGTTAATAATTTAAGCTTTTTGGGGAGGATATCGCAAAATGGTCAGCAAGAAAAACTTGGTTTTCAAACAACGGATCTGAAAAACGATGAAGGCTCAGAGATTGAACTTTTGGTTTTAACCAATGAAGAACGTGCTAAGGCAGGACTTCAACCGCTAAAACAAGATGTCCTGCTTAGAAATGTTGCCCGAGCCCACGCTCGAGACATGTTAATTAAAGGATATTTTTCGCACGAAGATCTAACCGGAAAATCGCCGACTGAGCGTCTCTCAAGCGCTGGCGCAATTTTCAATATCGTGGGCGAAAACATTGCCCTGGCCCCGACAGTTGGCTTAGCCCACGTTGGTTTAATGAACTCAATAAAACACAGTGAAAATATTTTATCAACTGATTTTAAAAAAGTTGGCATTGGCGTAATTGACGCCGGAACCTTTGGTAAAATGTTTGTTGAAGAATTCACCGATTAAAAAGATGTTATTAGTGGGTTCGATTGTTGCCGAAAAAATTTATAGTCAAATAAGGCGGGAAATCAAAGAGCTGAAGGAGAAAAAAACTCAGCCTTTTTTGGCAACGATTATTGTTGGTGAAAATCCCGTTAGTTTAAATTTTATTAAAATCAAAGAAAAAGCTGCCCATAAATTGGGGATTGATTTTAAAATTTACCAACTTCCCGGCATAGCAACCGAACAAAGAGTTTTAGATCTCATTAATGAACTCAATAGAAATAAGGCTATCCACGGTCTTATCGTGCAATTACCATTACCAAAAAGCCTAAATACGCAGAAGATTGTTCGCGCAATCGATCCTCAAAAAGATATTGATGGTCTGTTGGGAAAATATCCGGCGCCCACTGCAGCGGCAATATTAGAGATCATTAAACACTACGAGATCGATTATAAAAATTTAAAAATTGTCATCGTCGGTCATGGTAAACTAGTCGGTCAGCCTCTGGCGACAATGTTAAAAAGGGAAAAAATCAGTCCAATTATTTGTGATTCGAAAACGCCCGATTTAAAAGAGCAAACTTTAAAGGCTGATATTTTGATTTCAGCCACAGGCGTACCAACATTAATTAAAAAAGATATGGTTAAGGACGGTGTTATTGTAATCGACGCCGGTACAGCCGAAAGTAATGGTAAAATTACTGGCGATGTCGATCCTGCAGTTTACAAAAAAGCCCGAAGCTACTCACCAGTTCCTGGCGGCGTTGGTCCAGTAACAGTGGCAATGCTAATGAGAAATTTAATCGCGGCAGCGAAAAAACATTGATCTCTTTATCTTTGATAGATCATCTGTTAAAATAGTTCTACTATGCCTAAGAAACAAAGGGCCCGCCTCGCGTCGACGAGTAAACGCGAGGCGAGGCGGGTAATTTGTGCTATGAGCGGTGGCGTAGATAGTTCAGTCGCCGCCGCCATTTTAAAAAAGCAAGGCTACGATGTTATTGGCATTTTTATGAAACTTTGGTCAGACAAAGATGCTCGAACAGATCTAGCCCGAGAAAACATCTGTTGTTCTCTTGAAGCCGCTACGGCCGCCCGGGCTGTGGCCAACAAGCTCGAAATTCCCTTTTACGTCGTCAATTTAGAAAAGGAATTTAAAAAGGCGGTTGTTGACTATTATGTGAAAGAGTATGAAGCTGGACGAACGCCCAACCCTTGCGTGATTTGCAACCGAGATATCAAAGGCGAAGTTTTGATGCGCAAAGCTTCTGAAATGAAAGCTGATTTTTTGGCAACTGGCCATTACGCCAGAATTATTAAGGAAGGAAATTATTTTCGACTACTACAATCGGTCGATGAGAACAAAGATCAGACGTACTTTTTATGGACGCTAAAACAAGATCAGCTGGCAAAATTATTATTTCCCGTCGGTGATTATACAAAGCCGGAGGTTCGGAGAATGGCTTCAAGAATGAAATTGCCAACCGCCGAGCGTAAAGAATCACAAGGCGTCTGTTTTATTCCCGATCGAGACGTTTGCGGATTTCTGAGACGGTATGCAAAAAAACTAACAAAACCCGGAGAAGTTATTGATAAGAATGGAAAAGTTTTGGGAATGCACGCCGGCTTAGTCAACTACACAATTGGTCAGAGAGAACGAATAGGCATCAATGGTCCGAGAGCTTATTATGTGATACAATTGGATAGTAAGAAAAATATTTTAGTTGTTGGCGACGAGAAGGATTTATACCGAAAGCAACTTATCGCAACCAAAATAAATTGGCTCAACAAAGAATCAAGAGATGATAAACTTCAGAGCGACATCGGAGCAAAGATAAGATATGGGCATCCCATCGAAAGCTGTAAGTTGCAAGCTCTGGGTCGCCAACAAATTAAAGTAACATTTGAAGAATCCCAACGAGCAATCACGCCTGGCCAGTCTGTGGTTTTTTACCTGCCTCGTGGCAAGGCGGGCCGGGGCAAAGAAGTTATTGGTGGGGGAGTAATCGCAAAGTAAACTAATCTTCAAGGAGAGTTTTGAATAAATTGCGCCTAATTCTGAAAGCATTTGGCCTAATTGCATTCGCGCTAATTTTTTATTTTGCTGGATATCTTATCGGTCATAAAAATATTGTTTTTGAGCAAAATTTCAAACCCAAGGTTACTAATTTAGAGCTCGGCAAACCAAAAGACATTGACTTTGGTATTTTTTGGGATGTTTGGAATAAAGTCACCGAAAAATTTGTGGGCGATATTTCGGCTTCAAAAATGGTAAATGGCGCCATTAAAGGGATGGTTAATTCTTTGGGCGATCCTTACTCAGTCTTTATGGAACCCTCTGATAATAAATTATTTCTAGAAGATCTATCGGGCGAGATCCAGGGCATCGGTGCAGAATTATCCACGAGAGAAGGAAAATTAGTCATTATCGCGCCTCTTAGTGACTCCCCGGCCGAAAAAGCGGGACTCAAAGCGAATGACGAAATTGTCGAGATCGATGGCCAAGATACGGCCCAATTTACTCTTGATGAGGCGATCCAAAAAATTCGCGGCAAAGCCGGAACCCAAGTGAAGCTACTTATCCATCGAGCAGATTTTAAAGAACCAAAAGAGTTCACCATTAAAAGGGAAGTTATTACTGTCAAATCAGTAAAGTGGGAAGATAAAAATGGTGTAGGCTATATTAAAATTTCTCAATTTGGCGAAGATACTTCGAGATTGACCGCGCAGGCTGCAAGCGAATTAGCCGCTAAAAAAGCAATTATCCTTGATTTACGCAATAATCCCGGCGGCTATCTTGATGCCTCGATCGATGTTGCTTCTCTTTTTATGGAAAGAGGGGTGGTAGTTAAAGAAAAGTATAAAGATGGCCGAGTGGAAGAGTTGAAGACAACGCTCGAGCAGCAATTTTTGAAGAATAAAATTATTGTTTTAATTAATGAAGGTTCCGCTTCTGCCTCAGAGATTGTTGCCGGCGCGCTTCGTGATTCAAGGCACGCGATAATTATTGGCAAGCATTCTTTTGGCAAAGGTTCTGTCCAGGAGATTGAGGATTTATCAGGCGGCACGGCTTTAAGAATTACGGTCGCTAAATGGTTAACGCCGAATGGTTTGACAATCGATAAAGAAGGAATTAAGCCTGATATTGAGATTGATTTGACTGATCAAGATCAAGAACAAAATAAAGATCCACAGCTTGATCGAGCGCTGGAAGAAGCAGGAAAGTAAATAATATGAAAATTGTTTTATTGCGAGATGTACCAAATTTGGGAGAGGCGGGTAAGATTATTGAGGTAAAAGATGGTTATGCCAGAAATTTTTTGATTCCCCAAGGGATAGCAGTCTTACAGTCGGATCCGAAAGCTCAAGAACTGCTTGTCAGCATAGCTCAAAAGAAAAGAGATCAGAATCTCAAAGATGAAGAAACTGCAAAATTGATCACTAATTTAGAGGAAAAGGAAATTGTTTTTAAAGTAAAAATAAATAAAAAGGGTAAGCCTTATTTTTCTATTAAGCCATCGGACATCGCCAAGAAATTAAAGATTGATCAGAGTTTCATTATAGCCGAGCCTTTAAAAGAGATTGGTGAACATCAAGTTATTCTTAAGGCCGGAGATCAGCAATCGAAATTAAAAGTAAAAATTGAGCCAGAAAAGTGATATAATATTAAATGGACAAGTCCATTTGAATATTAAATGGAGGGGAAATGGATCAGTTTGGACCGCAAGGAGTAAATAATCCTGGCGCTCAGCCGAGCAGAGATTTTAGTGGCCTAAAACCACCAGAATCAATGACGAGCGGCACGCCTCGACCAACGCCAGGGCAAAGCCCTTTAAAATTTCCACAAGCGTCAAATACTGCACCTCAAGTTCCCAGGGCTGTACCTTCGCCTTCCCCAACCATGCCAAGTGGTGTTTCCGCCCCTCCGCCTCGAAGCCCTTTTAGCACGATTATTTTAATATTCATCCTGTTAATAATTTTGATCGCCGCCATTTTGGTTTTTATTTCTTGGAAGGGATGGATTTCACTTGGAGGAATAGAGAAATTATGGGGCGGTGGCAAAGCAACGCCAAGCCCGGGAATTTCGGTTATTGTTGAAACCGCGACTCCAACGCCAGAATCCTTTGATGCCCAAAGAAAGAAAGATCTAGCCACCTTGAAGGGATCTTTAAAGAATTACTTTGCTGATAATTCAAAATATCCGGAGCAAGAGACGCAGATCAAAACCTCAGATTCTTCAAGTGTTTTGGCCCAGGATTTAGTCCCCGCTTATATTGCTGCTTTGCCAGATGACCCATTGGCGCCGAAATATTACTATAGCTATAAATCTGACGGTCAAACATTTGAACTATCATGTGTTTTAGAAGATATGACTGATACATCTGGCACAATCCACGGAAATTTAAATATTTATATTCTCACCGATACAAGCGGTGAATAAAAAAAACTTGTTTTCTTCCGCCTTCGCGGAGCGAAAATAGAAAGGATAAAATGATTATTTTATGGGTTGTCTTAGGGATTGTAGTAATTTTGATTGCTTGGTTTATTGCTGTTTTTAACGGCATTGTCTCGTTTCGTAACCGCACTCAAGAAGCTTGGTCAGATATTGATGTGCAGCTTAAACGCCGACACGATTTAATTCCTAATTTAGTCGAAACGGTTAAAGGTTATGCCAAGCACGAAAAAGAACTTTTTGAGAAAGTGACCGAAGCGCGCGCCAGCGCCATGAAAGCCCAAGGACCAGAGGAAGCTGGTAAGGCTGAAAATATGTTATCTAACACGCTGAAATCGCTTTTCGCGGTCGCGGAGAATTATCCACAGCTTCGCGCTTCAGAAAATTTTCAGAAACTTCAGGACGAATTAACCGATACTGAAGATAAGATCGAAGCTGCCCGCCGTTTTTACAACGGCAATGTCCGCGACTTTAATATCAAAATCCAAACATTTCCCAATAGCCTCGTGGCTGGTATGACTGGCTCAAAAGCTTTTGAGTTATTTGGTATGGCTGAAGAAGAAAAAGCAACACCGGAAGTAAAGTTCTAAAAAGCGATGTATAAACAAATTGACTCAAATAAAAGGAGGACAGCCTTTTTGCTTGGGTTATTCCTAGTTTTTGTAATTGGGCTCGGATATTTATTAAGTTATGTGTTTGACAATCAATTGATTCTAATCATCGCCGTGATTATCGCCGTTACCCAAGCATTGGTATCTTATTATTATTCTGATTCGATAACACTGGCAGTCTCCGGGGCAAAAGAGATACCGAGGAAAGAACCCTATTTGGAAATTCATCGGATTGTCGAAAACCTGAGCATAACTGACGGGTTACCTAAACCTAAAATATATTTAATCGAAGACACAGCTCCCAATGCCTTTGCTACTGGTCGCGATCCAAAACACGCGTCAATTGCCGTAACATCGGGCTTGCTAGAAAAACTAGATAAGAATGAGCTTGAAGGCGTAGTTGCCCATGAACTTTCGCATATCGGTAATTATGATATTCGCTTGATGACGGTGATTGTGGTTTTAGTTGGCGTCGTCGCCCTTTTATCGGATTTCTTTTTACGCTGGACGTGGTTTGGCGGCCGGCGTCGCAGTGATAGCGATAGCGGTCAGCTGGGATTAATACTATTTATAATAGCGATCATCATGGCAATTTTAGCGCCATTAGCAGCGACTTTAATACAGCTGGCAATTTCGCGCAAACGGGAATATTTAGCCGACGCGAGTGGGGCGTTACTGACACGTTATCCTGATGGTTTAGCCTCCGCCCTGGAAAAAATTGCCAAAGATCGCGAACCGCTCGAAGCCGCCAACAAAGCCACTGCCCATCTTTACATTGCCAATCCATTTAAAGATACTAAAGAGGAGGGGCATGGTAGCCGCGGTTGGCTGGCCGGACTTTTTAATACCCATCCGCCAGTCGAAGAACGAATCAAAAGATTAAAGGCAATGATATCAAAATGAACAAAGAAGAAGCCAAACAAAGGATTAAGAAGCTAAAAGAGTTGATTGCCCCGACGATCTAAAGATGTCGGGGTCCCGACCGAAAGCGTCGGGAAGAAATATCGCTGGATTATTATTATGACAAAAGATCAAGCTAAAAAAAGAATCGAGCAGCTAAAAAAACTTATAGATCATTATCGCTATTCTTATCATGTTTTGGATAAATCTTTGGTTTCGGATGCGGTCAATGACAGCTTAAAGCACGAACTTCAAGAATTGGAGAATCAATATCCGGATTTGGTCACGCCCGATTCACCAACGCAAAGAGTTGGTGGTAAACCCTTAGAAAAATTTCATAAAGTCACTCACGAACGACCGATGCTTTCATTAACCGATGCTTTTTCTTTTGAAGAAATGGGAGAATGGGAAAAGCGTAATAAAAAAATTATCAATCAAAATTATGACTACTATACAGAGCTGAAAATGGATGGACTGGCGGTATCGCTCGTCTATGAAAAGGGAATCTTTGTTCAAGGCGCCACGCGCGGCGACGGTAGAGTAGGGGAGGAGGTAACTGGCAACCTCAAAACAATTGAAGCAATTCCCTTGAAGATTAAATCTACTAAAAATATTGAAGTCCGGGGCGAAGTATTTTTGCCCATTAAAACTTTTAAAGAGCTCAATGCCAAATATAAAAAGGAGGGGAAGCCCTTTTTGGCTAATCCGCGCAATGCTGCTGCTGGCTCAATCCGCCAGCTCGATCCAAAATTAGCCAGAGAACGAAAGCTCGACTTTATTGGGTGGGATTTAATCGGAGAAAATCTTGAGACTCACGAAGAAGTACATAAGAAGTTAAAAGATTTAGGTTTTAAGACTATTGCTGCAAATAAATATTGTAAAAACTTGAAAGAAGTCGAAGAATTTAAAAAAGAAATCGAGAAAAAAAGACCAAATCTACCCTATCAAATAGATGGAATCGTGATTGTGATTAATAGCAACAGAGTGCGCGAAGAATTAGGCGTTGTGGGTAAGGCGCCACGGGGAATGATCGCTTATAAATTCGAGCCAGAGGAAACGACCACAGTGATTGAGAATATTTTAGTACAAGTTGGGAGGATGGGAACGCTCACGCCAGTAGCATTGTTAAAACCAGTTGAAGTTGCTGGTTCAACAATTTCGCGAGCAACATTGCATAACGAAGACGAAATCAGAAAAAAAGATATTAAAGTAGGCGATACGGTCGTAATCCACAAAGCAGGAGATGTTATCCCGGAGGTTGTTTCAGTGGTGAAAGAACTCCGTACTGGCAAAGAAAAAGAATTTCACTTTCCCAAAACTTGTCCGCAATGCGGCGGGAAGGTAGTCCGTGATGAAGGCAAGGCCGCCTATCGCTGTTTAAATAAAAAGTGTTTTACTATCAAGCGTCGTTCTTTAGAACATTTCGTTGGCCGCACTGCTTTTGATATGGCCGGTTTGGGCCCAAAAATTTTAAATAAATTCGCTGAAGAGGGTCTTGTCAAAGACGCTGCGGATTTATTTAAATTAAAAGTCGAAGACATCCAGCCACTTGAGCGTTTTGCCGAGAAATCAGCCCAAAACATTATTGACACAATTTCCTCCCATAAAAAAATAGAACTACCTCGTTTTATTTATGCCTTAGGCATTCCAAATGTCGGCGAAGAGGGAGCCTTTGATTTGGCCGAACATTTTGGCTCAATTGAAAAATTAAGAAAAGCAAGTCTTGAGGAAATTGATGCGCTGCCGGACATTGGAGAAATCGTTGCTCAAAGTATCTATGACTGGTTCCAAGATAAAAGTAACCTTGAATTTTTAGAGCGACTAATCAAGGTAGGTGTAAAGATAAAAGGAGTAACTGCTAAACAAGGAAAATTAGCGGGTAAAAAGTTTGTTTTCACGGGTGGCCTAGAAACTCTTTCTCGCGATGAGGCAAAAAACAAAGCCCGCGAAGAGGGGGCGGATATATCCGAAACAGTATCGAAAGAAACCGACTATGTTGTTGTTGGTACCGAACCAGGCGAAAAATACGATAATGCCAAAGAACTAGGCGTAAAAACAATCGACGAAAAAGAATTTTTAGAACTATTAAAATAGTGTTATATAATAAAACAAGGAGGAACAATGGAAGATGAGCGGGCCAAAAGAAGAAAAAAGATTTTGCTAGCCGTTCTAATCATTGCGGCGGTGAGCCTAGCGGCTGAATACTATTTCATTGGACCGTATGCTGAGGCGAAGCCGGGCAAAGGAAAGGGTAAACCTTCGCCAACAGTTACTAGCTCTAGCCCTTCGCCCTCAAGCACTCCATCAAGATCCCCAAGCCCTAGTTCTTCTCCCAGCCCTAGCCCAGCTACTAATCTTTTTTCAGATGACTTTTCCGGAACATTAGGGAAGTGGGACGTTGTTTATACTGGATACGGGCAGGTTTTAATAGAAAACGGGCTACTCTCGATGGCGCCGATGGTTTCAAAGGCTCCATCAGAAACCCATGCGCCATTAGTGGCAGTCAACTCTGCTTCTTGGAATAGTGCTTGGAACGACTATATTTTTAATGTCCGGATGAACACAACTCAGCAACTTCGGACTGGCAGCACTCCGAATCCATGGGAGGTCGGCTGGCTGCTCTTTCGCTATTCTGACGCCCAGCACTTTTACTATTTTATTAAAAAGACTAATGGCATTGAGCTTGGCAAATTCAACAACGGTAGTCAAACATTCTTTGTCACCGCTGATAATCCAAAGCTGACACTTAATACTTGGGATTCCTACAGCATTGCCGTGAAGGGTAATAATATTAAGGTTTCTGTTAACGGCACGCAAGTTGCTAACTATACCGATACGAATAGCCCGTATTTAACGGGTAAGGTTGGTTTATATAACGAAGATGCTCATGTTCACTATGATGATGTAACGGTGACCTCAAATTAAAATGTTCTAAATACGTCAAGCGCCAGTCCTCACGAGGAGGACTGGCGCAACCTGGGATCGAGGCCTTTTCAGGCCGTTTTGGCGTAGATAGCAAGATGGCTCCGGGCGACGGCGATGGAACGTAGCACCCCCCGGGCACCATCCAGCACGGCGGTCTGGCGGATCGGTTGTAGCCGGAGGACTTGAGGCGTGAAGGTCCGTTTCCTGAATGGATCGAAGGGTGTGAAAAGGACGAGCTTGGCGAAAGTCTGCCAGGCACTTTCGGCGAAACCCGCCACTTGTGCATGAGTCAGACCGGAGACGTTGGGGTGGGTCAGAATCTTGAGATCGCCCTCGATCTTTATCAGGTCTTCGTAGACCTCCTGGATTCCCCGAGCTATCTTGTCGATCGTGGCAAGAATCAGCTCATCGTAGTTGAGGAGCGCCCTTGCCTGTCTGGCTAGCACCTGGCGATTCTGGCCAAGGGCGAGAGCTGCCTTCTGGATGGTCGGAATGAGCTGGTCCATACTCAGAGTCGGCAGCGATTCCAGCAAGTCGCGAGCCGCGACCTTTCTTGGTTCACGGGCACGCCGTAGGTCGGCTGCCACTGACAGGCCTCGGGTGATTACCTGTCGGTTGGGAAGCTCACCTTTGGCGAGCTTAGTCAGGACTGTTTGAAGCTCATGGACGACTTCGAGAGCCCTCTCTGCCTCGTCCATTGTGCCGGGGGCGTACAGGAATTCCCCGCCCTCGATCTGGATGTCGTGTCCGAGGATGCCCCTGACCGTGTGCTCGAAGATACCACGGTGTAGCGAGTGCAGATCTTGGTGGGTAACCGCGATCTGGACCCAATGCTTGATGGCCACTCTTTGAGCCACCCCGGTCAATCGGGGATTCCGGAGTCGCTTCACGCCCGGCGGGAGACGCCGGTAGGGAAGCAGACTGTAGCACAGCTCTTCATCTTCCGTGCCCGGACGCCAATGCCGATGGATGACAGTTCCCAGGACCGGCGTATGCTCAGCCTCAACGGTCTCAGGATGGCCTCGAATGAATCGCGGACGCTGATATCGGATTGTGACTTCGCGCCAGACTTCCATGAGCCCGGCCGTCCGAGTTATTCGGAAGACGGGATCCCCTTCGGCAAAGGCGTAGTCACCAGAGACGATGTGGGGGATGATTCGTTCCACAATCCGTCTCTGGGTAGTGGAAGATCGGCCCAGAAGTGGGGCCATGTAAGGTGCAGGCGTTTTCGGCATGCTTTCGGCCTCCGTTAATAGCATTCCGGTGTTGAGCCAAATTATATTTTATCTAATTGCAAAAAACAAGCCTTCGAGTTATGATTGAAAGGAGGAAAATATGGCTAAAATTACTAAAGACGACTTAGAGCATGTCGCCAATCTTGCTCGTTTAGAACTAAATTCCGAAGAAAAAGCCAAATTTACCGAACAGCTAGGTGCGGTTTTAGAATATTTTGAAAAACTCGACGCTGCCAAGACAGCCGGCGTCAAACCAATTGATCAAATTAATGAGATGGAAAATTTGACGACCGATGATAAAATCGGCCAAAAATGGGATCGTCAGGAATTATTAGCCAACGCACCCGAGCAAGAAGATGGTTTTATAAAAGTGAAAGCGGTATTTGAAGAAAAATGAATCTCAATAAATTAACTCTCAAAGAGGCATCGAAAAAATTAAAAGACGGAGAAATTTCTGCGGCGGAGATTGTTGAAGATTGCCTGGGGAAGATTAAAAGTCACGACCAAGACATCAATGCTTATCTTACTGTATTATCGGACGAAGCAAAAAAAGCAGCCGAAGAATCCGACAAGAACCATGAGCGAAAAAGCGAAATTGACGGTATGCCGATTGCCATCAAAGACGTCATTTGCACGAAAGGCATTAAGACCACGGCTGCCTCAAAAATTTTGGAAGATTTTATCCCGCCGTATGATGCCACCGTGATATCAAAGCTTAAAGATGCCGGGGCGGTGATTATTGGCAAAACCAACTGTGATGAATTTGCGATGGGTTCCTCAACGGAAAATTCCGCCTATAAAGTGACAAAAAATCCATGGGATACATCGCGCATTCCGGGAGGTTCATCTGGTGGCTCGGCAGCCGCGGTGGCGGCTGATATGTGTTTAGCTGCATTAGGCTCTGACACCGGCGGCTCCATCAGACAACCAGCAAGTCTTTGCGGGGTAGTTGGATTCAAACCGACCTATGGCGCTGTGTCACGATACGGGCTAATGGCCATGGCTTCGTCGCTCGATCAAATAGGGGTATTTGCGAAAACGGTCGAAGATGCGGAGATATTATTCGATATTATTTCTGGCTATGATCCCTTAGACTCAACATCTTTAAATGAAGCATTCAACCCGGCAAAAAATACAAAAGATTTAAAGATCGGTATTCCTAAAGAATATTTCGCTGAAGGCCTTGATCCAAAAGTAAAAAAAGTAATTGAAGATGCAATCGAAAAAATAAAACCGCAGGTCAGCGAGGTAATTGAGGTTAACCTTCCCAATGCCGAATACGCGCTTGAAGTCTACTATATTATTATGTTCGTGGAAGTCTCATCGAATCTGGCTCGGTACGACGGCATCAAATATGGTCACAGCACCTTCAAAGCAAAAGATTTAATGGAGGTTTATTTAAAATCCCGCGCCGAAGCATTTGGCGCAGAAGCTAAACGTCGAATTATCATGGGCAACTATGCGTCGTCGGCGGGCTATATCGACCAATATTATGCCAAGGCCCAGAAAGTCAGAACGCTCGTAAAAAAAGATTTTGACGAAGCGTTCAAAAAGGTCGATTTGATTTTAGGACCAGTAGCGCCCACAACCGCGTTTAAAATTGGAGAAAAAACTGACGATCCATTGCAAATGTATTTATCAGACATTTATACGATTTCAATTAACTTGGCGGGCCTTCCGGCAATGTCAGTGCCCGCCGGATTATCCGGTGGGCTGCCAGTTGGTTTGCAAATTATCGGAGAAGCGAAAGCTGAAAATAATATTTTTACCCTCGGTAAACTATATGAGAGGAGCCGAGGTGACTTACCGCGTCCGTCAGTATAAAAAGGGTGGAGGAATCCAAATTTTGGAAAGTTTGTTAAAAGCAATCTGGTTTATTATCTCGTTGCCATTTCGGTTAATTTTTGGGAAGACTGGCAAAAGCAAGATGCATCACGAAGCTCTGGATAGAGGCTTTGTCAACGCTAAATGGCAGGAAATAGAAAATCTGATACGGCTGGGGCAACCTTCAAACAACGCGCGAGCAGTTTTAGAAGCTGATAAATTGCTAGATCATATCTTAAAAGGGTATCGCGTGCCGGGGATGACCATGGGAGACCGCTTAAAAGCGTCGCAAAATAGATTTAGTGCGGAAGGCTATAATGCGGCTTGGCAGGCGCATAAAGTGAGAAATGAGATTGTTCATAGCACCACTTACGAATTAATGGATTACAGCGCCAAAAGCGCAATCAATAATTTTAAAAAAGCGATTGATGAATTAATTTAGGAAGGAAAAAAATGGATCATCCTGAATTGTCTGGCAGAGGAGAGGTTGAACATCATCCTGGCGAAGAGGCTCTCACCCCTGATCAAGCAAAAAAGATTGCCAGATTGCAAGAATTGACTGCCCGAAGACTCACTCCAGAAAAGCAAGCCACCCTTTTAGCTGACAAAGAGTTAATTGGCGCAGCGAGGGAACTTGCTAGTAGAGGTTTGGGTAGTCTGAGCGATGTGGGAGCCAAGCGAATATGGCTTGGTTATGAGGGCGGTGAGGGCAAGATGCGAAGCCTAGAAAGCGGAGGAATTCCAGAGCGCGTCGGAATTGTTAACGACCTCGCCCTTAGCATTGATCAGAGCCCAGAAAAGATCGCCGCAATTTTTGAGGCAATCAAAAGGGACTTACCTTATAATCCGGGCGAGGGTGAAGAAAAATAAATTATGAATCTAAAAACCATCATCGGGCTGGAGATACATGTCCAGCTGAAAACTAAATCAAAAATGTTTTGCCGCTGCGACAATAACGCCGAAAACGCGGCGCCGAATACTTTGGTTTGTCCAATCTGTATGGGGATGCCGGGAACTTTGCCTGTGGCCAACAAAACGGCGATTGAATGGACTCTCAAAACTGGTATTGCTTTAAATTGCGAAGTCGCCGAGTTTTCCCGCTTTGACCGCAAACATTATTTTTATCCAGATCTGCCAAAAGGATATCAGATTTCGCAATACGATAAACCTTTTTGCACCGGCGGATTTTTAGAAATCGATGCCGCCGGCGAACTTAAAAAAATCGGTATCCGGCGAGTTCATCTCGAGGAAGATGCCGGCAAATTGGTGCACCCGGTAGGCAAAAATTATTCATTGGTTGATTTAAATCGCGCCGGCACACCGCTCATGGAGATTGTCAGCGAACCAGACATTAATTCGCCCGCCGAGGCAAAAATCTTTATGCAAGAATTACGATCGATTTTACGCTATCTGGACGTCTCGGACGCCGATATGGAAAAAGGGCATTTACGCTGTGACGCTAACATCAGTATCAGTATTGATAATAAAGAAGGTGTCCCAGTCGAAATTAAGAATATGAATAGCTTTCGGATGGTCGAACGGGCGCTTGCGTATGAAGAAAAGCGCCAAAAAGAAGAACTCGAAGCCGGCCGCAAGATCGAAAAAGAAACGCGCGGCTGGAACGACGCGAAAGGCATCACCATATCGCAACGCGGCAAGGAATATGCCCAGGATTATCGCTATTTCCCAGAACCCGATTTGCCGCCCTTTAGCCCATACAAAGCTTTTAATATCGGAAACTTGAAACAGGAACTGCCCGAATTGCCGGCTGAAAAAAGAAAGAAATATATCGAAATGGGTTTGCCAATTCAAGACGCAGCGATTATTTCGGTTGATAAAAATATGGCAGACTATTTTGAGAAGGTTGCCAAAAAAGTTAATCCGAAACTAGCGGCTAATTGGGTAATTAACGAATTAAAATCAGACGGCATTTTGATTATTGCGCCCGATGATTTAATCTCGCTTTTAAGTAAAATAGAAGCAGGTGAGATTTCTGGTAAGATTTCTAAGGAAATTCTCAGCGAAATGAAAGACAATGGTAAAAAGCCGAATGAAATTATTGCCGCAAAAGGAATTAAACAAATCGGTGGAGAAGAGGAGCTGGTGGAGATTATCGAAGAGGTGATTAAAGAAAATGCCAATACAGTTGCTGATTTTAAGGCGGGTAAAAAGGAAGCGCTCGGATTTTTGGTTGGCCAAGTGATGCAAAAAACCCAGGGTCAAGCTAATCCACAAATTGTTAACAAATTATTAAAGGACAAATTGGGAGAAAATTAGAATGAGCAATAACGATAAAGGCTTTAGAACAGAATTTTTAAAAACAATGATACAGTTGGCGACCGCCGGCTTTGGTTTAGTAGCGGCTTTGGCTTGGAATGAAGTGATCAAAGAATTTATAGACCGTTATATTGCCCCGGGTTCAAGTTTAATATCCAAATTAATATACGCGCTCTTAGTGACATTAATCGCGGTTTGGGTTACTTATATTTTGGGTAAGATGATCCAGCAGGAATCCAAAGACGAAGAGAAATAGCTTGTTGAAAATATTTTTTGTCTATGATAATGTAGAAAGGCAAATTTAAAACCCTGAACTATGCGAAAACTCAAGTTCAGGGCAAAGGAGATCCATGGCTAAAATTAATTATTTAGGGGATCAAGGGAAAATCAAGAAGTTTAAGAGGGGCGGAACTTTAGTCGCGATATTTTTGATTTTAAGTTTTTTAATGGGGATTGTCGGCGGCGCTGGGGCAGTAATGGTTCTCTCTTCCAGTACTCGTTTGCAACATATTTTAGGCATTAAAAATAGTAGTCTCAATATCAGCACCACCAAGACAGAAAAACTTAAACTCGAAGAGTCATCAGCGATTATCGACGCAGTTAAAAAAGTAACCCCAGCTGTGGTCTCAATTACCACCACAGCGACCGCTCAAGATTTCTTTGGCCGGACTGTTGAGGAGCAGGGGGGAGGTACTGGTTTTATTATTACCAATGACGGTTTGATTTTAACAAATAAGCATGTCGCTCAAGCTGGTGATAGTCTCTCGGTTATAACATCAGAAGGAAAGAGCTATAACGCGAAAACAGTTGCCCTTGATCCGACAAATGATTTAGCTATTTTAAAAATTGAAGCTAGCGGCTTGCCGGTGGTTGATTTGGGCGATTCGAATGATCTGCAAATCGGCCAATGGATAATCGCGATTGGTAATGCTCTTGGCGAGTTACAAAACACTGTTACCGTCGGCGTGATTTCAGCCCGCGAGCGCCAAATTACCGCCGGAGGGGGGACGAGCCAGCAAGAACAACTCAATAATTTGTTGCAGGTAGATGCCGCTATCAATTCTGGCAACTCCGGCGGTCCGCTGGTTAATTTGGCCGGACAAGTTGTTGGCATTAATACGGCCATGGCAACTAATGCGCAAAATATCGGTTTTGCTATTCCAATCAACCAGGCGAAATCAGCCATCGATTCTTATAAAAAATCAGGCAAAATCATCAAACCATTTTTAGGCGTACGTTATACGACTATAACCAAGGACATGATTGACAGCCTGAATTTAAAAGTTGATCATGGCGCACTAGTTGGAGCGGGACAAGGTCAGGCCGCAGTCACCTCTGACAGCCCAGCTCAAAAAGCCGGCATAAAATCAGGCGATATCTTACTGGAAATAAATGGTGAGCGAATTGATGAAAATCACACTTTAGGTGCTTTAATTTCAGAATATAAACCTGATGACGAGATCGAAATAAAAATCTATCGTGACAATAAAGAGAGTTCGATTAAGGTTAAGCTCGGTTCGGTTGATTAAATATTAAGAACTAGATAAAACTTTTTCTAAGCTTTCTTTTTGTAAGGCAGAAGTTATTTGGTCTAAATCACCATCTAAAATATTCGAAATTTTTGACCAAGATTTCTTAATCCGGTGGTCGCTGATACGATCTTGGGGAAAATTATAAGTCCTGATTTTTTCTGAACGATCGCCAGTGCCAATTTGAATTCGGCGCAAATCTCCCTGCTCTTTTTGGCGCTTTGCGCCTTCTATTGCTAAAAGTCGTGATCTGAGAACCTTCATTGCTTTATCACGGTTTTTAAGCTGCGAACGTTCGTCCTGGCAAGTGACGACTAGGCTAGTCGGTAAATGGGTAATCCGTACGGCTGAATCAGTTGTATTGACTCCTTGCCCTCCGTGCCCGCGCGAGCGATAAACATCAATTCTTAAGTCTGTTGGATTAATTTGTAAATCAAACTCTTCTGCCTCTGGCAAGACGGCGACAGTAGCAGCCGAAGTATGCAGCCGTCCTGACTTTTCTGTTTTAGGTACGCGCTGGACCCGATGTACACCCGACTCGAATTTTAAGGCTTCATAAGACCCCGGTCCGGTAATTTCCGCCGTAAGGTTTTTAACACCGCCAAGCGGGGTACGGTCGGAATCAATAATATTAAATCGCCAACCCTTTCGTTCAGCATAACGCTCGTACATTCGAAGGAGTTCTCCCGCAAAAATTTCCGCTTCATCACCGCCGGTACCAGCGCGAATTTCCAAGATGACATCACGACTTGATGCAGGGTCAGTTGAAAAAATCCTGCCCTTAATCTTTTTGATTTCATCTTTGGCGAGCTCCTTGATGGCAGAATCCTCGCTACTATTATATAAATCCTCTGCTTCTTGGAGCTGCTTTTTTAGATCGTCATTCATTTATTTTTCTTTTTCAATTGCTTTTTTATGTTTTTTATGTAATTTTTCTTGCATCTCTTGGGCTTTTTTAATCTTCGCCTGAAATTTATCTACTCGACCAGCAGTATCGATGAACTTTTGAGTGCCGGTGTAATATGGATGACAGGCGGAACAGACCTCGATTTGGATTTCTGGAACAGTGGCTCCAACTTCAAAAGTGTTACCGCAGGAGCAGGTAACTTTAGCTTTGTTATAATATTTCGGGTGAATATCTTTTTTCATAACAAAATAATCTTATCATATAGTCTATTAGATGTAAACAGGATAGCCTTGCCAAAATTAAAAATTTATGCTAAGATCTGATCTGTAGCAAATTTTGCTTTTTTTAGTTACAATAAATTGAGGAAGGATAAATTGCAGATGCCTACTTTAACCCAGCTTTTGGAGGCCGGGGCACATTTTGGTCATAAAAAGGAACGTTCGCATCCCCGGGCAAAAGATTTTATCTACACGATTCGTGATAGCGTTTATGTTATTGATTTAGAACAAACTGTTATTAAATTAAAACAAGCAATCGAGTATTTAAAAAGCCAAATTGATGCTGGTAAGACTATTCTTTTTATTGGAACAAAACGACAAGCCAAAGAGTTAGTCAAAAAAACCGCTGAAAGTTTAGGTATGCCTTATATTGTTGAAAGGTGGCTCGGTGGAACTTTGACTAATTTTGAAACAATTAGCAAGAGTCTTAAGCAACTAGTCGAGCAAGAAGAACTTATCAAGTCCGAAGCTTTCGCCAAATACACAAAAAAGGAACGGATGCGGATTGAAAAAAAGGCGAATAAACTGAATTTGCTTTTCGAGGGCATAAAAGATCTAAAATTTGTTCCCGACGTCTTGTTTGTTGTCGATACAGTCAGTGAAAATGTCGCCGTCCGCGAGGCAATCAAAATAGGCATTCCGATTGTGGGCATTTGTGATACCAATGCCAACCCAGCCATAATTAATTATCCAATCCCAGCCAACGATGATTCGGAAAAAACAATTAAGTTAATTTTAGAGGCAATTGAAAGCGGCGTCAAATCCAAAGAGATGAAAATATCGAAGAAAGAAAACCTCTCGACTCCGCTCGAGGTAAAGGAGAAGGAGAAATGATTTCAAGAGAATTAATTGCAAAACTTCGCGCCGAAACTGGCGCCGGTGTAATGGATTGCAAAAAAGCTTTGGAAGAAACTAAGAGGGATTATGAAAAAGCGAAAAAGTTATTAGCTCTTAATGCCCAAGCGATTGCTAAAAAAAAGCAAGATCGTGCGGCAAAACAAGGTTTAATTGAATGCTACTGTCATGGAGGAAAAATCGGCGTAATTTTAGAGCTCAATTCTGAAACTGATTTTGTCGCCAGAAACGATGAATTTAAGAATCTCGCTCATGAATTAGCCATGCAAATTGCCTCGATGGGCCCTAAAGATGTCGATGAATTAATGAAAGCAACTTATATTCGCGATGAATCAATGACAATAAGGGATTTAATCGAACAAGTCATTTCCAAAACTGGCGAGAATATTCAAGTTAAAAGATTCGAACGTTTTGAATTAGGAGAGTAATTTTTAAAAAGAGGGAAACGTGTTTCAAAAAATCATCAGTCAACTCAAGCCTAAGATGCAGGAAGTAATCGACAAATTAGGAGATTCCTTCCGGGGCATCAGAACTGGCAAGGCATCTTCAGCATTAGTGGAAAATATCGCAGTCAGTTACTATGGCTCGAAAGTTCCTCTCAAACAGATGGCGAATATTACCACGCCCGATGCAAACTTAATTGTAATCCAACCTTGGGATGTAAACTCTTTAGAAGATATCGAGCTGGCAATCAAAAATTCCGATATCGGCATTAATCCTTCAAGTGATGGCCGGATGATTAGACTGTCGCTGCCGCCAATGACCGCTGAAAGACGCGAGGAATTAGTTAAAATGATCCACAAAGCAGCAGAAGAATCGCGAATCGTTTTGCGTAATTTACGCGAAGAAGCTTGGCGTGAGATCAAACAGCTAGAAAGCCAAAAACAAATCACCGAGGACGATCGTTACCAAGCAGAAAAAGAGCTCAATAAACTAATCGAAGATTTTAACCGAAAAGTGACTGGTTTAATTGAAACAAAAGAAAAAGAGATAAGGACTATTTAATGCTGCTTACAATCGTAATTTTTATCTGCATTTTAATTGTTCTCATTCTTATTCACGAATCAGGGCACTTTATTGTTGCGAAACTTAGCGGTGTCAAAGTAAAAGAGTTTGCCTTTGGTTTTCCGCCAAGACTTTTCAGTTTTAAAAAAGGAGGGACACGTTACTCTTTTAATTTAATTCCATTGGGGGGATTTGTTTCCTTGTTGGGGGAAGATGAAGCCATTAAAGAACCAGGATCTTATTATTCCGCGAAAATATGGCAGAAGATATTGATTGTCGGGACCGGCGTGGTGATGAATTTCATCCTGGGGATTATAGTTTTAGCTATTGGCTTTAGCATCGGCATGACGCCATTAGTTTCGGATCCGGCGACATTGGGAGGGACCAAAACCTCCCAAGTAATGATTGTTCAAGTTTTGCCCGATTCAGCCGCTTCAAAAATTAAACTTGAATCAGGAGATATCTTAAATGGTTTTTCCTCGCCGACAGAATTGCAACAATATACCAAAACTCACGCCGGCGAAAAAGTTACGCTTTCTCTCGAGAGAAATTCTACAGTCACCAATCGTGAGGTTATCTTATCCAAGACGGATACTCCACTCGGGGTCGGTGTAGTATCAATTACAAAAGTTAAGCAGCCATTTTATCAAGCAATTGGGACAGCCACTATCGAAGTTGGAAGAAGCATCAAAGCGGTTTTTATTGCTTTATGGGATATCCTGAAGAGTGTTTTTACCACTGGCACCACTGGAGAAGCGGGCGAAGGTATGGTTGGACCAGTCGGAATTTTCAATTTTACTTCAGAAGCGTTGAAAATTGGCTGGATCTATATCCTGCAGTTATTAGCTATTCTTTCGATCAATTTGGGTATTATCAATATCTTGCCGTTCCCAGCGCTCGATGGAGGGAAAATATTTTTCTTAGCGCTAGAAGGAATTTTTAGAAAAAAAGTCGTTCGTCAAGAGGTGGAAAATCTTATCCATACCATCGGCTTTATCCTCTTAATACTTTTAATTTTGGCCATCACCTTTAGAGATATATTACGCTTTCGCTAAGCTAAAAACTAAAAACGCAAATGTTAAAGTTGCAATTTAAAACAAAAAAGATAAATTTCTTTTATCATTTAAGCTGAAGCTTTGAGTTTTGCCATTTAAGTTTTAACATTGTAAGATAAAATTATGAGATATTCAAAAGCATTTATTAAAACTTTCAAAGAAACTCCACGAGAGGCGGATAATATTTCCTCAGCGCTATTATTACGTGGCGGCTATATTGATCAAGAAATAAGTGGAGTTTATTCATTATTACCGCTGGGCTGGCGTGTAATCACCAAAATTTCAAATATTATTCGTGAAGAAATGGATGCCATCGGCGGCCAAGAAGTCTTTTTGCCGGTGTTGCAACCAAAAGAGCTTTGGGAGGAATCGGGCCGGTGGAACACGATGGATCCGCCGTTGTTTAAGTTGAAAGATCGACACGATAAAGAGTTGGCTTTAGGATCGACGCATGAAGAGGTGATTGTTGATTTGGCTCGTGATCGGATCTCGTCTTTTAAAGAATTGCCACAGATGCTTTATCAAATTCAGACGAAGTTTCGTAACGAACAGCGTTTCACGGGCGGGCTTTTGCGGAATAAGGAATTTCTCATGAAGGATGCCTATAGTTTTCACGCTGATCAAAAAGAGTTTGAGGAATATTACGAAAAAGTTACCGAGGCATATCGAAATATCTTTAAAAGAATGGGATTGGAAATCCATCTTGTCAGCGCCCACTCGGGTTCGATCGGCGGTAAAAAGTCGAACGAATTTATGCTTCTTTCCGAAACCGGTGAGAGTACGATTTATCTTTGCGGTGCTTGCGACTACGCGGTCAACGCCGAATTAACCACGGACATCAAGATTTGTCCAGCCTGCGGGGGTGAAATTAAAGAGGCTAAAGCAATCGAAGTAGCTCATATTTTTATGCTTGATGATCTGTATTCCCAAAAAATGGGCGCAGTCTTTACTGACCCTGGCGGCAAGCAGAAGAATTTTATTATGGGCTGTTACGGAATTGGCATCCCGCGGCTCTTGGCGGCGGTGGTCGAAATAAGCCACGATAATAACGGTATCATTTGGCCCGAGACAATCGCCCCGTATCAAGCATATTTGGCGGATCTAACTGGTGGAAAGGCTGACGAAGTATACGAAAAATTGACTAAGGCAGGTGTGGAAGTCTTTTATGATGACCGTGAGGTATCTGCTGGCGTAAAGTTCGCTGACGCTGACCTATTAGGATTTCCCTATCGTCTAATCGTAAGTGATAAGACTTCCGAAGGAACAATTGAAGTAAAAAAACGCACCGAAAAAAACTCGAGAATTTTAGCTGTTGACAAATTAATTAGTGAATTGTTAAGATAAAAAAGTAAAGTAAACATTAATTCTCGCCGCTAGCTTAGCGGTCGAGTAGGTTCACGCGTAAAAAGCGTGACGATAGGAGGTAAGAATGGATCAACCAACAGACACCCCAACCGATGCTCCAGCTGCTACCCCAGCCGAAGGCGAAGAGAAGAAAGAAGAGGGTGAAGAGGCCGCAAAAGAGGGCGCAGGAGAAGAAACCCCAGAAGCAGGCGCGGGAGAAGAAGGCGGCGAAGCACCAGCAGCAGAGTAAAATCGTTTCAAATTAACACATTCGACAATACTCAGTGTTAACCTGAGCGAAGTCGAAGGTTAAACAAAATCCCCTAACCGTAAGTTTACAGTGGACCTGTCGAACTGCGAAGGGGATTTTGTTTTGGGGCAAAAAATGCTAAAATATCTTCACGATGCAGTTCAAAATCAGCTCAAAATTCAAACCGGCCGGGGACCAGCCGCAGGCGATTGAGAAATTGGTTGAAGGTCTCAATACCGGTCATAAACACCAGACCCTTTTGGGCGTGACCGGTTCGGGCAAGACTTTTACGATGGCCAATGTGATCAAGAAAGTCCAAAAGCCAACTTTAGTAATTGCCCACAATAAAACTTTAGCCGCTCAACTGACCGCCGAATTTCGCGCTTTTTTCCCCAACAGTGCGGTGGAATACTTCGTTTCATATTATGACTACTACCAACCTGAGGCCTATTTGCCGACCACCGATATTTATATTGAAAAAGAAGTTGAGATTAATGAAGAAATTGATCGTTTACGTCATGCTGCCACCCAAGCATTACTTACTCGTAAAGATGTAATAATTGTCGCCTCGGTTTCTTGTATCTACGGTTTAGGCAGCCCAGAGTTGTACCGTGAGAGCTTTTTAAGTTTAAAAATCGGTCAGCCAATATTACGCGACGAGATTATTAAAAAACTTATCGATTTATATTTTAGTCGTTCGGAAATTTTGGAGCGTGGCAAATTTCGAGTACATGGCGAAACTATCGATATTATCCCAGCGGATCGGGAAGTGATAATTCGACTGGAGCTACATTCCAATATTCTCGAGAATATTGGAATGTTCGATATGCTGACAATGAGAAGATTATCCATGCGCCCAAGAGAAAAAGAGATAACGATTTTTTCAGCCAAGCATTTTGTAGTTGATGAGCCGACAATGATAGATGCTATCAAATTAATTGAAAAAGAATTAGAAGAACGGCTGGCATACTTTGAAAAGGAAGGCCAATTTTTAGAAGCCGAGCGATTGCGTCGAAGAACTCGCTACGATTTGGAACTTTTGCGGGAAATTGGCTATTGTCCAGGAATTGAAAATTATTCGCGGTATCTCACCGGTCGAAAAGAAGGCCAAGCGCCGTACACTTTGTTGGATTATTTTCCGCGCGATTTTTTATTAATTATCGATGAATCCCATGTCACTGTGCCACAACTTCAAGGTATGTACAAGGGTGATAAATCGCGCAAAGATTCTTTAGTTAAACATGGTTTCAGACTTCCATCGGCACGGGATAATCGCCCTTTAAAATTTGATGAATTTTGGGAAAAAATTAATCAAGCAATTTATACTTCAGCGACGCCAGCGCAATTTGAGCGGCGAAAATCAAGCCAAATTGTCGAACAAATTATTCGACCGACTGGCCTGGTTGACCCTGAACTGGAAGTGAGGCCAATTACTGGGCAAATCGATGATTTAACTGGGGAAATTCGGGACCGCGCCAAACGCGGCGAGCGGATTTTGGTGACAACTTTAACCAAACGCATGGCTGAAGATTTAAGCGAACATTTTAAAGAGCATAACGTCCGCGCCGAATATCTTCACAGCGAAGTCCAAACATTGGATCGCGTTGGGATCTTAGATAATTTAAGAAGAGGTGAATTTGACGTTTTAGTCGGGGTAAACTTATTGCGCGAGGGTTTGGACTTACCGGAAGTATCGCTGGTAGCAATTTTGGATGCCGATAAAGAAGGATTTTTGCGGTCCGAAACATCTTTAATTCAGACTATCGGACGGGCGGCTAGAAATGTTAGAGGTAAAGTAATTTTGTATGCTGACAATATCACCGGCTCAATGAAGCGCGCGATTGACGAGACCAATCGCCGCCGCAAAATGCAGATCGAATATAATCGAGCCCATCACATTACACCAAAAACAATTGAAAAAGCAATCCAAACAATCATTGATCACGAACTCAAACCGGAAGTAACACCCGAATATATCAATATAGAAAATCTTGAAGATCTGCCAAGAATTATCAGGATTAAAAGCGAAGAAATGAAAAAAGCCGCTAAGAATTTACGCTTCGAAGAAGCGGCAATTTTACGCGACGAGATTGTCCAATTAAAAAAATTGAGAATAAAATAACCTAAATTAATCCCACCCAACTTAACTTTTTAGATCTAATTTTAAAATTGAGGATAAACACTCAAGATAACGTAGAGTCGGTCTATGACTCCGAACTCTTGACTTTTGGCTATTTTTATTGTATATTTTGATAATCTGAGAGTAGCCGTTTGAAACTCTCAGATTGGAAGAGGAGAGGGAGATGATCCGCCGCTTGACATTGGCAGTTGTTCTGATCTGTCTTGGCGCAGGTGTTGGCCAGGCCACCCGAACCGATCAAACCTCTGAAGTTGAACAGGCTAGGCAGTTTGTAGCCGAATACGCAGCAATTCACAAGCCTGTTTTGCCCAAGGTAGACCAGCACCAACTCGACGACGCCCGCATACTGTTCAACCTATCTATGCACGGACAACCTGAAGCGGCTCTTGATCTTGCCAGAGAGCCGGATGACGTCCTTGACGCTCTGGTCTCTGAACTCGGAGCGACAAGGACAGAACTGGGTCAGATCCTGAAGCCGAATCTCACTTCCATGGCTCGGGGGTATCTCGAGCTGGCGCGTGAAAAGCGCGATGACAGACTCCTACTCGAGATTGCTCTCCGGTTCTTCCTAGCTCCAGAGATGGTAAGGATCAATCTGGAGAGTATCGGGATGACGAGCGACGAACTGCGGTGCGGCATCCGAGTGTTGGAGCGAGAACACACGGCCAAGGCCATCGAACTCCAAAAGCAGTATGGCTTTGGCCCGGAAGCTGTCGGCGAAGGACCATGGTGGGGATACCTCGAGCAACGCAACAAACTCGAGAGATCTGCTCGCAACCTAGCGGATCTCTGGCGACTGTACAGGCTCATTTCCCATCAACCGATAGCCGATGAGAGATTGAGTCTGAGAATCACCGCCGAGGGTCGGGCTATCGTTGTTCACTGACGATCCTTGGATCGCGAACATAGCCAGGGCACGGAACACTCCGTGCCCTGGGTCTATTATTACCACAAAGATTGACAGAATAAAAAGGTCAGGATAAAATTAAGATAGAATAGCAAAGTTCTAAG